>OBVF01000007.1_pt1 | contig 297184 bp, 303 predicted proteins | sample 1476041 | NCBI WGS metagenome assembly OBVF01 (sample SAMEA2579983, study PRJEB22360) | human gut metagenome
CGAACGGCACGCACGGTGGTGTGAGAGGGACTAGAGATTAGCCCCTACTCGATTTTGTTTTCGTTAATTTATTCTGCAAGTTTTTGTGATTTGCAAATTTCGTTTTGGCAATTATCGCATGGCAATCTTTTTTGGATAAAAGAGGTTTGTTTCTTGATGTCATGCGGATAGACACCGATATATTTTTTAAAAAGGCTCGAAAAACGGCTGTGCGAATTATAACCAACAGCGATAGCAACTTCTTTAATTTCCAGTTGTGTGGTTGTTAGCAATTGCTCGGCTAAACTCATGCGTTGTCGTTGAATGTACTCTGTCAAGGTCATATTGTATTTTAATTTGAAAGAGTCCTTTAATTTTGTTTTGCTCATCATGGCGATTTTAGCCAATAAATCCTGTGGAATGGTCGTTGTCAAATGGTCATTAATGTAATGTTTGACGTTTTCTAGTGCCAGATTGTCATCTCGGTTGATTTGTTTTTCGTTTTGGCGATTGTAGTAGTCGTTGATAATGATGCTAAGCCATTCTTTAGCCTTAATTTCGTAAAAAAGCTCACTTCCGATAGAAGAAACTTTGTAATTGATGATTTCGTCAGCAATTTTTCCAAATCGACCACCAATAAAGCTGTTAGCCTCTTGAAAAATCTGAAAAATTTCGTCTTGATTCAGTTGGTATTGCCCTACTAAATACTCATCAACCATTTTTTGCGTAAAATCAATGTTGACAGCATAGTAGTTGGAATGCTGATGCAGGTGTGTTTGCAAGGTTTGATGCTGATTGAACAGTACCAAGCTTTGATTACTAGAGAGTTGCTGATAAGGAGGGAGAATCTCACCGTTGGCACACATGATGTGTGATGAAAAGGCGACATATTTTGAGAAGTCTTCTAGCTGATAAGCATAACTAAGCGTCTTTTTGAGGTAAAAATCGAAAATCGTAATGGCGAAATAATCTGTCTTATATTCCCAGAAAAAGCCGTCAACCTCGTTATTTACGAGGTGATAAGTTTGTCCGTGCGGAGCAAATCTCACACAATTTTTTAACGGAATGGCTTCTTTACCAGCATGATTGAAAAAAATCGAAGTCATTTTCTCTCCTTGATTAAATAAAATAACACGATTAGCCAAATAATACAATTCGCCAATCTTATCTTTTATGCATTGAACTGATAATTATTACATGATAAAATGTATCTCAAACCTATTATAATGCTTTGTTACTATTTTAGCAATATTTTGGTTAAAGTGAAAAAGGAGAGAAAATGTTTAAGGTTTATAAAAAATTATTTTCCTATGTGCCTGAATACAAATTCATGGCTTATCTTGCTATTTTATTGGCTGCGCTTTCATCGATTTTGTCAATAGGCGCCTTTTATTTTGTCTATCAGTTTTTGAATCGATTAATTGTTCAGAATAATGCGACAGATAGCGCTTTTTACGCGATGATTATCATGGTTATGATGGTTGCTAGCATTTTGATTTATATGTTTGCTGGTGGTCTGACACACTTGGTAGCCTTTCGTTTGGAAACGAATTTGAGAAAGAAAGGGATTGATGCGTTAACGACCTCAAACTTTTCATATTTCGATACGACAACGTCTGGTAAAATCCGTAAAACGATTGATGATAATGCTGCAGAAACACATACAATTATTGCGCATTTAATCCCTGATAATACGACGAGTTTTGTAACGGCAGTGGTTCTTTTGGGAATTACGTTTGCTATCAATGTTTATATGGGAATTGCCCTTCTCGTTCTAGCAGCGGTAGCTATTTTCCAAATTAAGAACATGATGGGAAATGAAGAATTTATGAAATCTTATATGCAATCTCTTGAAAATATGAACAGTGAAACGGTTGAATACGTTCGTGGGATGCAGGTGATTAAGATTTTTAAAACTTCTGTTCAATCCTTTAAAGCACTTTATCAAGCGATTAAAGATTATTCTGATTATGCTTTGAATTATAGCTTTTCATGTCGTCAAGCTTACGTGATTTTCCAAGTGATGTTTGCGGCTTATACCGTTTTATTTATCCCGATTTATACTGCGCTTGTGCTACAAAGTCAGCATTTGGAGTCTGTGCCACAGTTCATTTTCTTTTTCTGTGCAGTTGGGTTGATGTATTTGACTTCTATGAAAATTATGTATGTTTTCATGTACCTCTACAAAGGTGACATTTCGGCTGAAAAAATTGAAACGATTTGTGAAGAAATGACTAGCAACCGTGTCTCTACCGGACAAGAGGAAGTCTTTGCGGACGGTAGTATTCGTTTTGAGAATGTTTCCTTTGGTTATGAAGAGCAAAATATCATCGAAGATTTGTCATTCACACTTGATGAAAACAAAGTTTATGCTTTCGTCGGAAGTAGTGGCAGTGGAAAATCAACGATTGCAAAATTAATTGCTGGTTTTTATAAGATTAACAGCGGTAGCATTTTACTAGGTGGAAAACCGATTGAAAATTATCGCCAAGAAGCCCTAATGAAACACGTTGCCTTTGTTTTCCAACAATCAAAACTTTTTAAAATGTCAATTTTTGACAATGTCAAACTTGGCAATCCAAAAGCAAGTTATGAGCAGGTCATGAATGCTTTGAAACTGGCATCATGTCAAGAAATTTTGGATAAATTCCCTGAACGAGAAAATACAGTGATTGGCTCTAAAGGAGTGTATTTATCTGGCGGTGAACAGCAACGTATCGCCATTGCTCGCGCTATTTTGAAAGACGCTAAAATCGTTATCCTAGATGAAGCGTCAGCCGCTACGGACGTTAACAACGAATACCAAATTCAAAAAGCATTTGCTAATCTTATCGCCAATAAGACAGTTATCATCATTGCGCACCGTTTGTCATCTATCAAAGGTGTTGATGAGATTCTTGTTATTGACAAAGGCGCTATTGTTGAACGTGGTAGTGACCAAGAATTAACGGTTGCCGCTGGTCGATACAAACACTTTAAAGAACTTTACGCATCTGCTAATGAATGGAGGGTCTCATGAAAAACAAATTACAAAATGTATTTGGAGTGACTGAAAATGGCGCCAATAATGTCATCAAAGCTTGCTTCACTGCGATTTTAGTATTCATTGCGGAAATGGCACCGATTGGCTTACTAGTATATTACGTGCAAAATGTGATTGAAGGACATCCGTTGTCACTTTCGACAATGATTATTGGGCTTATTGCTATTATTGTGGTTGCTTACAGTTTTATGTACATTGATTACAATGCGACATACACCGCTACTTATCAAGAAAGTTTTGATATTCGAGTTAATATTGCTGAGATTCTTCAAAAATTGCCATTGTCATATTTCTCACAACGTGATTTGACAGACTTATCTCAAACCTTGATGAGTGATGTGGAGCGTTTGGAACACGCTCTTAGCCATGCCATTTCAAAAACGGTTGGTTTTGTGATTTGTTTTACATTGGTTACAATTGCCATGCTTTTCTTTAACGTGCCACTAAGCTTGTGTATTTTAATACCAGTATTAGTGAGCGCAGCTTGTTTAATTTTCTCTAAAAAAGCTCAAGAAAAAGCTGTCACAAAATATTGGAAGCAACTCCGTGCCAATTCGGATAGTTTCCAAGAAGCGATTGAATTGCAACAAGAAATCAAAGCTTACAATTTAGCAGAGCAATTCCATGATAGTTTGTATCAACAAATGGAAGATAGTGAACGCATCCATATCAAATCAGAATTTACGCAAGGAATGCCGCTCAGTATCGCCAATCCATTGGTGCGATTGACAATTGGTATTGTGATTTTCTTTGGTTCAACGCTTTATTTCCAAGGAAAAGTTTCGTTGATTGTTTTCATTGTCTATCTTTTGTTAGCGATAAAAATTTCAGATGCCTTGCAAAATGTCTATTTTGACGTCGCGGAAATTTTCTATATCAATTCTGCGGTTAAAAACATCAATACTCTTCGTAACATTGAACAACAAATCGGAGAAGATGTCGCCCTTGAGACGTTTGATATTGAGCTCAAAGATGTGAAATTTGGCTATAAAGACGCCCAGCAAGTGATTAAAGGCGTATCGTTTACAGCTAATCAAAATGAAATCACAGCACTTGTCGGACCATCAGGCTGCGGAAAAACAACTTTATTACGTTTAGTCTCACGCCTTTATGATTACGAAGAAGGACAAATTCTCGTTGGTGGACATGATATCAAGCAAATCAGCACCAACAGTCTCTTTGATAAGATTTCAATTGTTTTCCAAGACGTGACTTTATTTAATAACACTGTTTTAGAAAATATCCGTATGGGACGACCTGATGCAACAGACGAAGAAGTCAAAGAAGCAGCACGTCTGGCGAATTGCCAAGATTTTATTGCTAAATTGCCACAAGGTTTTGATACTAAAATCGGTGAAAATGGTGCAAAATTGTCTGGCGGTGAACGTCAACGGTTATCAATTGCTCGCGCGATTTTGAAACAAGCACCGATTGTTCTTCTTGATGAAATCACGTCATCACTTGATATCGAAAACGAGAAATTGATTCAAGAAAGTTTGAATTACCTCTTGAAAGATAAAACTGTTTTGATTATTTCACATCGTTTGAAATCAGTTGAAAATGCCGATAAAATCGTTGTTCTGAAAGATGGACAAATTGATGGTATTGGTCGGCATACTGATTTGCTAGAAAGTTCAGCTGTCTATCGTGAATTGATTGAAACCTCACAAAAAATCGAAAATTTCAAATATAAAAAGAATGCTTAGGAGAACACTATCACATGAAAAAACAATCGTTTTCTGTTAAAGATTTAATCAACGCAGGTCTCTTTTCATTGCTTGTTTTTGCAGCAATGTTTGTCGGTGGCATAATTGGTTTTATCCCAATATTTATGCCGTTTATTCCATTTATTTGTGCTCTTTGTTCAGGACCAGTATTTATGCTTTATAGCACAAAAATTCACCGTTTTGGAATGGTGCTCATCATGGGTACTATTATCGGTTTGTTATTTATGGTGACTGGTCATGGTATTTATGTCTTACCAGGGACAATGTTGCTTGCTCTTATTGGGGAATACATTCTTAAAAAAGGAAATTACGAAAGCCTAAACCACACAAGATGGTGCTTTACGGTTTATTCATTAGCATCAGGTTTTATGATGATTCCGATTTATATTACACGTGATGCTTATATTCAAAGATTAATCGACCAAGGTTATGGTCAAGCTTACGCTGATAAAATGATGAGCGTATTGCCAAACTGGACATTTCTTCCTGTCTTGCTTTTGGGAGCAATCGGTGGCTATCTTGGAGCAACGATTGGTATTAAAATGCTTCAAAAACATTTCAAAAAATTAGGCATGGCTTAATTGTTATAAAAATAGATAAAAGGAGAATGGGTGAAGTGGCTATTTGTGGCTTGCTTCACCTTTTAAATCAATATGAAATTAGACTTTCGGACAAAAGCATTGATGACAATTGTGATTTCTTTTGTTCTGTTATTTGGAAACTTACAAAAAACTTACCCTTGGGTGGCTTGGTGTTTAATAGCACTGCCTTATATGCTCTTATTAAGTGAAAAGAAATTCGGGAAAGCTTTTAAGGGAATTGCTTGGTTGATAGTAGCGCTTATTTTAGAAAAATGTGCGGTCTATTTTTCGTTTTCAGGCTTGCTAGCATCGGTTGCTTTGTTCTTTTCGATTATTATGTTGCGTATGCTACCAGGCATAGTCATGGGAGAATACAGCCTTTTAACAACATCTATGAGCGATTTAGTGGCTTCTTTGCAAAAAATGAAATTGCCTGATGCTCTAATCATTCCGATTTCGGTCATGTTTCGTTTCTTTTATACGGTCAAAGAAGATTATCAGCAAGTCACAGAAGCCATGTATCTGCATGGGCTTGTTGGGCGACGATTTTTCCGCCAACCGCTACGCATGATTGAATATCGTTTTGTTCCTTTACTGCTTTGCTTGTCACGCACAGCAGACGACGTTGCTATCTCTGCCACAACAAGAGGAATGGTCGTTGGGCAAAAACGTTCAACGATTTCAAATACAAAACTAAGAATCCTTGATTATGTTCTTATATTAGCGATGTTAGCAGTATTAGTGTTAAACTTTTGGAGTCAATATGCTTAAAATAAAAAATTTTACGTTAACTTATGACGAACCTGTTCTGGAAAATGTCAATCTCAGCTTTAAATCTGGTGAAATCACAGTATTAACTGGGACATCAGGAAGCGGAAAGAGCAGTCTTTTAAAGGTTATCAATGGTGTTATTCCTTATTTTCAACCAGCCGAACTATCAGGTGAAATCACTTATCAAGGCAAAAATTTGCTTGATTTGGATATGTCTGAACGTAGCAATATCGTGGCTACCGTCTTTCAAAATCCTAAGACACAATTTTATGCTGTCAATTCCACAGATGAAATGGCTTTTGCCTTAGAAAATCGCCATTTACCACCAAAAACCATTTTTCAGCGTATCAATCAATTCACGCAATTGTTAGAAATGGAAGATTTGCTGAATCGCAATATTTTCGCCTTATCAGGTGGTGAAAAGCAGCTTTTAGCCATTACCAGCGTTGCTTGCATGGATAACGACATCTATCTTTTTGACGAACCGTCGTCATCGCTTGACCGAGAAGCTATTGCACGCTTTAAAAAAGTCTTGGTTAAATTGAAAGAAATGGGCAAAATCGTCATTATTGCCGAACATAGATTGTATTATTTAAAAGAATTAATGAACCAGTTAATCGTTATCAAAGATAAAAAAGTGACTAGTTATCCAGCAGTTGATATTACAGACGACTTCACCAAAACACAGAATCTTCGTCAATTAAACGAAATCAGCAAAACAGAGCTAATCGAAAGCTTGCCTTATCAAAAACATTCCAAAAAATCACAAACTTTGCCTGAATCAAGCGATTTAATTTGCCAAAATTATTGCTATAAACACCGTGATAACAAGGATAATATCTTTGATTTCAACCTTGGATTGGATAAAGGGATTAACTTTATTATTGGAAAAAATGGTGTCGGAAAAACAACCTTTTTACGTTGCCTATCGGGGCTCAATAAAACGTTCAAAGGGCAAACATTCTATGAAAAACAACCTGTAAAACCCACATATGACTGGATTAGTGAGGTTGTTCAAGATGTTAATTACCAATTATTCACCGAATCGGTCTGGTCAGAAATTTCGATTGTGAGTGATGATGAAAAAGTTAAAAAGGATGCGCTTACACAATTTGGTTTAATCGATAAAATCGAAAGACATCCGCAAAGTTTATCGGGTGGTGAAAAACAACGATTGTTATTAGCCATGGCTAAAGCTTCAAATAAGCAAATTATCGCTCTAGACGAGCCAACAAGCGGACTTTGCAGACTGCAAATGGAACGTATGATTGAAGATTTACATGACATGGCAAAAACAGGGAAATTAATCATCGTTGTGACACATGATTACGAACTTATCAAAAATTGCAGCGGAAACATCATCGAATTCGTTGAATAAAATGACCATATGAGCATTAAAATTCAATATAAAATCAACGTCAATAAATAACATAATATTTGTTGACGTTTTTTAGCGCAAAAAATAGAAAAAAATAAGACAACAAACACAGAAAAAAGTAAAAGCAGTTCCGAAAAAAATATTAGTTGTCGAAAACACGATAAAAACAACGTTTAAAACATTAAATGTGATTAATTTAACATCCTTTGCTTCAGTGAATTTCTCATAACATCTTTCCGAAAAACTGTAATTTTCTTGAAAAATAAATCAGCCTGTGATATACTCCTATTATAAAGACATCTCAGGAGAATTTTAGATGAAACGTGAAAAATTACTTGAAAAAATTGATGAACTTAAAGAAATAATGCCTTGGTACGTCTTGGATTATTACCAATCAAAACTTTCAGTTCCTTATAGCTTCACAACTTTATATGAATACTTAAAAGAATATCGCCGATTTTTCGAATGGCTTTTGGATTCTGGAATTTCAGATGTTACTAAAATTGCTGATGTTGAGTTAACAACCCTGGAACATCTTTCTAAAAAAGACATGGAATCATTCATCCTTTATCTGCGTGAACGTCCTTCTTTGAACACTTATTCAACAAAACAAGGTGTCTCACAAACAACGATTAATCGGACGTTATCAGCACTTTCAAGCCTGTTTAAATACCTAACAGAAGAGGTCGAAGATGAAAATGGTGAGCCCTACTTCTATCGAAATGTCATGAAAAAAATCGCTACTAAGAAGAAAAAAGAAACGCTGGCAGCTCGAGCTGAAAATATAAAAGGCAAACTTTTCCTAGGTGACGAGACCATGGCATTTATCGACTATATCGATACAGAGTATCAAAATAAGCTCTCTCACCGCGCCCTCTCCTCCTTCCAAAAGAATAAGGAGCGTGATTTAGCGCTTATTGCTCTTCTGCTTGCCTCTGGTGTCCGTCTTTCAGAAGCTGTTAATCTTGATTTGAAAGACTTAAACCTTAATATGATGGTTATCGAAGTCACTCGTAAAGGTGGAAAACGTGATTCTGTCAATGTTGCTAACTTTGCTAAGCCTTATTTAGAAGCTTATTTACAAATCAGAGCGCCTCGCTATAAGGCGGAAAAACAAGACCAAGCTCTCTTTTTAACAGAATATCGCGGTGTTCCTAACCGTATTGATGCTTCAAGCGTTGAAAAGTTAGTTGCTAAATATTCTCAAGATTTCAAAGTTCGTGTAACACCCCATAAACTGCGCCACACACTTGCAACACGTCTTTACGATGCTACTAAATCACAAGTCCTAGTTAGCCACCAATTAGGACATGCCAGCACACAAGTTACCGACTTATACACCCATATCGTCAACGACGAACAAAAAAACGCTTTAAATAAGCTTTAAAAATTAACCTGAACTATTAATAAGTTCAGGTTTTTTATCATCTCCTTGCTGACAAATAAATAATGAATGTTCTAAATGTGTTTTACATAAATAATATTATGTAAAACTAAACTTCAAGTGGCATGAAATTGCCGACAATCTTACCAATGATTTGAGGATTTTCATCATAAGGCGCGAATTTATCGGCGTAGTGTTTGTTGAGTGAGACTAAACGAAGTCCGTCCTCTTCTCGATAAACTTTCTTAATATAAGTTTGCCCATCCCAATCAACAGCATAGATAGTACCGTCATAATCAAAACCTGTTTGCTTAATCAAGACAACCTCACCATTTAAATAAGTTGGTTCCATTGAATCCCCAAAGACCCATGAAGCAAAGTCATGGTCAAGTTGTTCATCATAAAAAACAGTATCATAATTACCGTCACCAAAATAAGAATATCCAGTACCTGCAGATAATTTTTCAAAAACCTTGTAAGCATAATATTTAGGCAACTGAACTATTTTTTCTTGCTCTTTGAGTAAATCGTCAGCATAATTTTCGAGTTTGTGACGATTGTCTTGATTGAGTTTGAAATAGGTATCAACAATGTGATATTCAGATACAAAATAAGTTTCCTCGACATCGAGCAACCGACTCAAGAGGTTAAGATTTTTTTGATTTGGCTTTGTTTTGCCATTTTCCCAATTAAAGTAGGAAACTCTAGAAATATTAAGTAATTTAGCTACTTCTGCCTGTGAGTAACCTTTTTCTTCTCTAATATTTTTTAACTTTTCTCCAGAAAACATAAGCTCCCTCCTTGTTAGTTTATAAACTAACAATATTATAAAAAAATAAACCTAAAAAAGCAAGGGCTTAGCCCCTACTTCTGTTAATTTTTATGTGATGAAATTTCAACTTGTGTTCCTTTATCGATTTGACTATCGATAGTGATGTTTAGGTTAAGGGTGTCTAAGACTTGTTTGGTCATGTACAGCCCTAGACCGGTTGCTTTTTGGTGTTCATGACCGTTAAATCCAGTAAAACCTTCGTCAAAAAGACGTGGTAAATCTTCTTCTAGTATTCCAATACCATCATCAGATATAACGATATTTCCATCGCTTATCCTAATGATAATTGTTCCGTCTGTTTTGGAATACTTAACGGCGTTATCAATAATTTGTGAAATAGCAAAGCTTAGCCATTTTCGGTCAGAACTCAGCTCCCAATCACCAACAACCTCAACAGAAAGATTTTTTAGCAAACACGGAATACGATATTTTTTGATAATCTTTGTTGTAACATCCTTGACAGATAGTTTTTCAAAGCGAAAATCGTCTTTGTTTTGACTGAATTTTAAATAAGTCAACAACGTATCAAGATAGTTTTGAAGTCGTGTCAATTGTTGCTGTACTTCATTTGAGTCGAGTTGGTCAGTCTGTGCCATTAATGAAAGGGCTGATATGGGAACTTTCATTTGATGTGACCACATTTTGACAAGATTTTGCAAATTTTCAGTTTGCGTCTTTTCAGCTAGTAATTCATTAGCGCTAGTTTCTTTTAGTTTGATGATAATATCTTTATAAGCAAGTTCTGATGGCAATTCTAATTCATCTAATTCTTTTACATAAATAAAATGATGTAAAATAGATAATTTCTGCTTAAATTTAAGGTATTGCCAAATGCTGATAAAGATTAAAATCGTGAAATTGATTAAAATACTAACTTTAAAGTAAGCTAATGGCAGGCGATATAAGGCAAAAATAACAATGAATAATATACTTAAAAGGATATAAGTTAAATACCAGACGGAATATTCTTTAAAAAATTGTCGAATCATTTTAGAAGGTAGCCAACTCCTCTCACGGTGTGAATACGATCAAAACCTAATGGTTGTGTTTTCTTGCGGAGTCGTGTTATGTTAACACTAAGGGTGTTTTGGTCAATGAAACTTTCATTTTCCCAAAGCTTCTCGAGTAATTCCTCTTTGGGAACGACTTGATTTTGATGTTCAAAGAGAATTGCTAAAATCTTATTTTCTGTTGGAGATAGGGTGATATGGTCGTCACCGTTTGACAAAATCCCGTCACGTGATAGAGAAAAATGTTCTAATTGGTAATTATCCGAGGTAAACTGGTAAGCACGTCTTAAAAAAGCTGAAATTTTGGCATCTAAAATCGTTAGAGAAAATGGCTTTGACACAAAATCATCTCCTCCCATATTGAGTGCCATGACAGTATCCATTTCATCATCACTAGATGAGATAAAAATAATCGGCAATGTCATGCTTTTACGAATTTCTGTTGTCCAATAAAAACCATTAAAATATGGCAACGTGATATCAATCAAGATAAGGTCAGGTTTGATTTCTTCGACTTCCTGCTTGATAGCTCGAAAATTAGTGACACTAAAGACATCATAAGTTTGACTAAGATGTTGTTTTAAAAGTTTAACGATAGTTTCATCGTCCTCGACAATATAAATCTTTCCTTGTTTCATAGTCTTATTGTAACAAAAAATGGTCATCACGACCATTTTTTAGTAAAAATTTTCAGACTCTTTCAAATGACTGTTCGAAGATAGGAGTTAACGTTCAATAATTTTATAGTAAGTTCTACTTGTGAATTTATAGATGAAGAAATAGATTATGGTGATGCTTAGTATTGTAATACCACTGACGGTATAAATCATACTTGAGCTTGTTACTCCAAACAAGAGCAACATTTGTTTTAGCATGACAAGCGCTACGGCGAAGTGTAAAACTGCAAAACCGAGTGGCATAAAGAATACGAGTAGAATTTGAGAATTAATTGCTCGTTTCACCTCTTTTTTGCCCATTCCCACCTCTTGCAAAATTTTATACGATTTTTTATCTTCAATCCCTTCAGAACGTTGTTTATAGTAAATGATTAAGGCTGCACCAAGCAAGAAACTAATACCAAGTAAGAATCCTGTAAAGAGAAAGCCACCTGTAAAGCCATACATGCCCTCAAGGAAAGATGATTTGGTATCGACAATTCCTGTTGCTGCGTTGCCATCTGAATCAAGATATCGACCTGTTTCGTCTGAAATGTAACCGTCATTATTTGTAATTTTAGCGATTTCGGCTTTAGAAAGGTCAGCATAACCAGTGAAATTACTTCGGAATTGGAGATTATGTTGAGTAAAGAGCTCTTGAAGTTCATTTAAAACATTTTTATCACTAACGATTAACAACGCTGGATTATAAGTATTAGCAATATCAGGGAATATAACACTTCTTAGATTTTCGACATTGTCAAATTCTTTTCCAAAAAGAGTTAATTTTTCCAGTTGGCTATTTCCTTTTTGAACATAGAAAGCAGTTTGATTTTTCTTTAAAGTTGGTAGGCTATTACCCAAATCTTTAAAATCATCTTGGGTTATGATATATATATACCCCATTTTTGCCAAATCAGGAGTTTCTACATCTTGGTCTGTTATTGTGATTTCTTTATCGGTTGATACTGGAATATCTGAGAAGCCAGTATAGTAGGTGATGTAGTCACTTTCTGGTTTATCTAATTTATCGATAACTGCTGTTTTGAAAAAAGCTTCCGCATCTGTATCAGGCGTTGAATAGATTGTAATTTGAGTGTCTTTTGGGAACATATCGTCAGCTTGTTTTTGAGTATTGACATACAAAGACGTTGTTGTGGCAATCGTTACAAAAGCCATAACGGCTAGTAGCGTAATATTAGCAAGTCCGACAGCATTTTGTTTCATTCGGAAAATCATTTGTGCTGTGGTTACGAAATGTTCAGGTTGGTAAAAATATTTTTTGTTTTTACGACGGCGTTTTAGGTACCAAGTCATAAAACTGATGTAAAAAAGGTAGGTTCCAATGATAACAAGAACAACCGCGATAAAGAAACGATATAGGACGACAAGCGCAGCTATTCTCGTTGAAGAAATTGAAAGATAATAACCTGAGCTTAAGCAAATGATGCTTAACAATGCAAAGAGAATATTGCCACGTGGCTCTTTTTCACCCTGTTCTTGCCTCCTAAATAAAGCTAGTGGCGATGAACGACGGATATTAAAGAGGCTGATAAGTTCTAGGAAAAAGAAGATTGCAGCGAATGCAAACGCTGTGCTAATAAACGCTGCTGGTGATAAAGTCATTACCAACTGATTATAGTGTAAAAGATTAATAAAAATCAAATAAAACAATTGTGAAAAGACAGCTGATAAAAGGCTTCCTAGGATAATCACACCCACAAAAATAACAATCAGTTCAATAGTCGATACAAGACTGATTTGAAACCTGTTCATCCCAAGGATGTTATAAAGCCCGAATTCCCTACTTCTTTGTTTTAAAAGGAAATTATAACTATAAATCTCCATGATAATCGAGAAGATAAAAAGGACAACAATGGATAAGCCGAGTGTTACGGCACCATATGACATACTTTTTCCAACAGGGCTAAATAAAATCAGCAAAGTTGAACAATTTAGAAGAAATAAAATGGTGCTTGTGAGTAAAAATGGTCCAAAAATATTGACAGATTTTTTGAGGTTTGACCAAGCTAATTTAGCATAGAACATATTACTCACCTCCAAGAAGTGCGCTCATTGCAAGTGAAATATCCTTGTTGAATTCTTGATTGGTTTTGTTACCACGATAAATTTGGTGGAAAATGCGACCATCTTTGATGAAAAGGACACGTTTAGCATGACTAGCGGCGTTTGCTGAGTGTGTTACCATAAGCAATGTTTGACCGTCATTATTAATATCCTCAAAAAGGTTTAGAATATCTTCAGAATTGCGATAATCTAGTGCTGCTGTTGGTTCATCAGCTAAAAGTAACTGCGGATTTGTGATAAGGCTACGAGCGATAGCAACACGTTGTTTTTGACCGCCAGACAATTCAAATGGGCGTTTTGCTAACAAATTTTCAATATGAAGTTTTGGAGCGAGTGTTGCTAGTCTATTTTCCATTTCTTGGTAGTTAACACGACCAAGTACCAATGGTAAGAAAATGTTATCCTTGACAGAAAGCGTATCTAATAAATTGAAATCTTGAAAGACAAATCCGAGATTGTTTAAACGAAATTCTGCTAATTGGCTTTCTTTGATTTTTGTGATTTCTTTCCCATTTAGAATAACAGAACCTTTTGTTGGCTTTTCCAGAGTTGCTAAGATATTAAGCAGGGTTGTTTTCCCAGAACCAGATTCTCCCATGATAGCGATAAATTCATTTTCATCTACTTTGAAATCAACATCTTGTAAAGCACGTGTTACCTCTTTTGAAAAACGTGTGCGAAAAACTTTTTCTAAGTGATTAATCTCCAGTAACATAATTTCTCCTTTGTTTCATTATACCTTTTTTCGATTAAATAAAAACTCTAATTGGAATGTTTTTGCTAAAAAGCAATTAATTTAAATTTAGTATTTTAGTACTAAGGGTGTTTTAAAGGCTTTCTTCCACTCCAATACCAAAGAGCGAGACTTATTACTCCCACTACTACGATAAGAAGAATTGTAATAAGACTATAAAAAACTATCATTTTAAAAACCTCCTCCTATTATTTTGTGATACGGAGGGTGTACCAGACCATATAAGTAATGGAACCTAAAATAACCATGACTAACCAAATTAGAAGATTACTCCATAAATTGATATGTTTTTTGATTTCTTGACTCATATGACTGCTCCTCTCTTATTGACAAGTTTATTTTATCGAAAATTAGGTAGTTACTTCCTTACAATTTGAACGTCAAATCTTACAAAAATGTAAGGTTGCTTTCTGGCAACAAAAAAGCCCAAAACAAACGTTTTAGGCTTAACAGTTACTACTTACTTACCCATTGATTGCTTGTGCTATTTTTGTAAGGTATGCGTGGCTTTCAAGTTGTTTAATGGGTTTGTTTAAATCTTTTAAAATACTTGTGGCATGTTCGTTGAATAACGGCAGAGATTCTGCCCAATAGATTTTTCCTTGACCTAGTGTCAAACTATCATGTCTTTTACCTAAAGAGTCAACTAAATGATAGTGAATAATAGTCTCTTTTCAAAGTTTCTAGTGAGCGTTGTAAAGCTTTATTATCCCCATGCAGATAAATGAAAGCATGAGAAACATCATAAGTAAGTGGATAGCCTTTTTGAGCTAACAACTGGTCGAATTCAGACTTGCCAAATGAAAGTAGTTTTGAAATACCATTTTCAAAGATATGAAAATTCAAAGACATCTGGGTGATATTTTAGGCGACTTTCCATTTGCTCCAAGTCGCAACTAGCTTTTAGTCCTAATTGAATTGGAAACATTTTGTCACCTCTTTTAATATAGTATTGGAATACTAAACGTTAAGATAATCTTGCAAATCGTTTAAAGCACGTTCAGCAACTTTTTCATAACGTTCTTTTTTATCACGGATACGTGGTCCGTCAAGCTCTTTAACAATACCGAAGTTAACATTCATTGGTTGGAAATGTTTGCTTTCGGCATGTGTAATGTAATGTGGAAGAGAGCCGATAGCAGTCGTTTGCGGGAAGATAACCACTTCTTCTCCTTTAAAACGACGTACAGCGTTGATACCAGCAACTAGCCCTGAAGCGGCTGATTCCACATATCCCTCAACCCCTGTCATTTGACCAGCAAAGAAAAGGTCTGGATTTTGGCGTGTGGCAAATGTTTCAGTCAAAAGATTTGGAGAATCCATGTAAGAGTTACGGTGCATTACGCCATAACGGATAAATTCGGCATTTTCAAGACCTGGAATCATGCGGAAAACACGTTTTTGCTCACCCCATTTAAGGTGTGTTTGGAAACCAACGATGTTAAAGAGACTACCAGCAGCATTATCTTGACGTAATTGAACAACGGCATATGGTGTCTTGAATTCACCGTCACGAGGTCCTTTGTAGTCATCTGGGTATTCTAAGCCAACAGGCTTCATTGGACCATAGAGCATTGTTTTAATGCCGCGTTTTGCCATAACTTCAATCGGCATACAACCTTCAAAATATTTTTCTTTTTCAAAGCTATTAAGCGGAGCTTCTTCGGCATTGACAAGTGCTTCATGGAACGCCATAAATTCCTCTTTGGTCATTGGACAGTTAAGATAGGCAGCTTCTCCTTTATCGTAACGTGATTTCAAATAAACCTTGTCCATATCGATAGAATTTTTATCAACGATTGGCGCTGCGGCATCATAGAAATAAAAACCGTCGCCACCGTTCAATTCATGAATTTTTTCAGCAAGTGCATCTGATGTTAAAGGACCACTAGCGATAACAGTAATGGCATCAGTTGGAATTTCTGTGATTTCTTCACGAATGACTTCGATAAGTGGGTGATTTCTCACTTCATCTGTCACCATTTGTGAGAAACCGTCACGATCAACCGCTAAAGCACCACCAGCGGGGACGCGCGTGCTTTCTGCTGCCTTCATGATAACAGAGTCTAGACGACGCATTTCTTCTTTAAGCAGACCGACAGCGTTTGTTAAGCTATCACCGCGCAGCGAATTTGAGCAGACCAATTCCGCAAATTTATCTGTTTTGTGTTGTGGTGTTGCTTTCTTACCACGCATTTCATAAAGTTTTACTGGAATGCCACGTTTAGCAATCTGATAGGCAGCTTCAGAGCCCGCTAAACCAGCTCCAATAACGTTAATGTATGATGATTGAGACAATATACTAATACCTCCAAAAACAAGCTTAGGAAGTCCTAAAACTCATTTTCCAGATAAGGGAGAAAGCCCTTATCCAAATCTTTCTAATTTTGATACTTGATTATCATAACATAAAATTTGTGAAACTCAAATAATATTATATAATTTATTTACATAAATAAAAATACGTAAAAAAAACTATTGATTATCCTTTTTAATCATATTCTGATATTGTAAGTGAATACCAATGTGACCAATTCCCAAAATAATTGATGCCAAGGTCAGAAATGGATTTTTACCATAGATGGATATGCATAGAACTGCCAAAACTGGCAAACTTGCTCCGGCTACTGGAATTTTTAAAAATGTGGTGCACAAATCTGGCATTCTTTTTGGTCCCATAAAATAACGAATCCAAAACATTTCATAAAGAATCATGCAAAAACTAGCAGCCATCAGCCACCAATTCCAATTAGTCCAGGGCTGCCAGTTAAAATCAGAAAAGATGAGAATCAGACAAGTCACAAGTACTTCTCCGATACGTTCAAGTATGGATAAGTATTTATTTTCTTGATACTGATAATGTTCATAATCTTTAGGTTTATTTCGTGTCCAAATAAGATTTGGTATCATTAGTAGCATTAAAAAGATGAATCCAACATAAGAAAAGCCAAAATGCATAGTCAGTCATCCTCATTTAAAACAAACAAATCCAAGCAGATAGTAAAACACTTAAAATACTGAAAAGTGACCCAATGAGATAGTATTCTGCAAATGTGGGGCTTTCGGAAATTTTATTATAACGAGCGATTGATTTAGCAGTAAAAACAAGTCCGATTGAGGCGAATTGATTGAAAATGATACAAATACTCATCACACACAATACGTTCCAAAAGTCCAATCGTTGCTCCAGCACCTGGAATGGTATCCATTTTTTGACTGCTCTCTGGCTGGTATTTTTGAAAGAAAATCTTGAAAAAGACATTAGTCGGTTTTGTAATCAAGACGATAAATAGAATAATATTAAGCACTTCTCTTGTTAAGATATTTGGCAAAACTACACCTTTGGCAAGCGGGGCAAGTAAAAGTATAATTCCTAGATGTAACATTTGGTCCAAAAGGAAAGTTACCAACGGATTTAGCTTGAAACTATTAGCCACATGAGGTTTTCCAAAGTCAATAATAGAATGACTCAGCAAAATAAGCAAGCTAATGCCCCAGATGCTTGGGACAAAAATAGTTACCAAAATTAACGGAATAGCTACCCAAATGAGATGAATCAAAAGGTAAGTTTTATCGGTATTTTTACGGTCGGCAACTGTTTGGCTTTGCAACTGAAAGTCTGACAAAAAGTGACAAATCAGTAACAGGGTTAATATAGGATTTTGGCTAAGATAGTGAGAAAGACCTGTGATTGACATTAGTTTAACTCCTCTCCAGCGTTTTTAAGCAGATTTAACGCACAATTTCGTGTTCGTAGGTAAACTTTGATATTACTGCTTTTCAATCGTTTTGACAGCGCACTTGTGCTTAATTCGAGCTGTTTTCCCAAAATTTGTTGGTCAAAATGCTCATCATAAATACTAAGTTTTAAAAGTTCCTGCAAGATAATTTCTTGGCTAGCGCGCCAATTGGACTTAATTGCTTCACTACTGGCAATCAGTGTATTAATAATGTTTACCTTGGTGTCATCTTCAAAGGAAACAGCGATTTGCGTATTGCCGTAATCATTTTTTTGGTGGATGTAATTGATTGCTTTTCTAGCGTGCCAGTAAGCGGGACCGTCAGCGCCAATGCTTTGCTCTGGGTTAATATCTGTCAGAATTTCTCCTAAGCCAAGACCAAAACGTACTTGATAAGGCTGCATTGCGAAGTTAATACGGTCAATTACCTGAAATAAAGGGGCGTCCAAGGTTAACAATCCTTGAAATTCATCACCTAAAGTGATAGATAATTTTGAAACCAAGACATCTTTAAATTTAATATTTAACTCGTTTAGGCAAGCCTCCAATGTTTTTTGGACTTGGTAACGATTATCGATTTTTTTGGAATCAATAATATCTCCAATTAATGCAAAATAATTCATAGCGTACCTCTCATAAGTCTATTATAACAGACTTATCAAAAAAAGTCCGTTATAACGGCAATTATTTAAAAAGTCCATTATAATGGAAAACATATTTTCCATACAATCAAAAAGAAACTGAGCATCTCTGCTTCAGCTTCTATCGTTTTATTTAATTTTTGCTTCTTCGTAGTCGCATTCTTCATTGCTGCAGACGACTTGTTTACCACCACCGCGGATTTTCTTCTCAACTAAGAAGTCTCCAGATTTTGGACAAGAACGTCCGACAGGTTTATCCCATGATGTAAATTCACATTCAGGATAACGGTCACAACCATAGAAAATACGATTGCGTTTGGTTTTACGCTCAATTACTTGACCTTTGCCACAGACTGGACAAGTCACGCCGATTTCTTTAGTGATTGCTTTTGTATTGTGACACTCTGGGAAATTGCTACAAGCGTAGAATTTACCATAACGACCTAACTTGATAACCATTGGGTGTCCACAAACATCACAATCAAAGCCAGCTGGCTCATCTTTGATTTGAATTTTTTCGATTTCTGTTTCGGCTTTGGCAAGTTCTTTTTCAAATGGTTTGTAAAATTCATCGATAACTTTTTGCCATTGCTGTTTGCCTTCTTCGACTTCATCAAGTTTACCTTCCATATCAGCGGTAAATTTGACATCAACAATATCAGGGAAGAATTCAACAATCAAATTATTAACGATTTCACCAAGTTCCGTAGGTTCAAAACGTTTCGCAGCTAAGCGAACATAGTAACGTCTTTGGATAACGTCAAGTGTTGGTGCATAAGTTGACGGACGCCCAACGCCATTTTCTTCCAATGTTTTAATAAGTGTTGCTTCAGAATAACGAGCTGGTGGTTGGGTAAAGTGTTGTTCAGGATTTGTTGATACTTTCTTAACAATATCACCTTCAACCATGTCAGGCAACATTTTATTCTTGTCAGAATCGTTATATACGGCTAAGTAACCGTCAAATTTTACTTGACTACCATTGGCAGTAAAGCGTACGCTATTTTGCTCCAAGTTAACTTTCATTGTGTCAAAGACTGCTGCTGTCATTTGACTGGCAACAAAACGATTCCAAATCAATGTGTAAAGTTTTAATTGGTCTTTATCTAAGTGCTTAGCGATTGATTCTGGTGTTAGATTGACATTTGAAGGGCGAATGGCTTCGTGAGCATCTTGAGCTCCTGAAGCATTTTTAACACGGCTACCGTGTTTAGAGTATTTTTCACCGAAACGTTCTGTGATAAAGTTTGCGGCATCATTTTGCGCAATTGGACTGATACGTGTTGAGTCAGTACGCATATAGGTAATCAAACCTTGCGTTCCGCTCTTACCAAGACTGATACCTTCGTACAATTGCTGTGCAACCATCATGGTTTTACGTGTACGGAAGTTGATTTTATTAGCAGCATCTTGTTGGAGAGATGATGTCGTATAAGGAAGTGGTGCATTGCGACGACGTTCTTTCTTTTCAACCTTAGCTACGGTAAATTCGTCACTAGTCAATAAAGCAAGAACTTTTTGAACATCTTCATTCGTTTCGAGTTTTAATTTTTTGCCATCAATGCCATAAAATGAAGCTTGGAATTTCTTCGTTCCTTTTTTAAAGAAACCGTCAATTGTCCAGTATTCTTCTGGTTTAAAGGCTTTGATTTCATTTTCGCGGTCAATGATTAGTTTTAATGCAACGGATTGAACACGTCCTGCTGAAAGACCTTTTTTAACTTTTTTCCAAAGCAATGGTGAGATAGAATATCCCACGATACGGTCGAGAACACGACGCGCTTGTTGGGCATCTACTAAATCCATATCGATTTGGCGTGGTTCAACAAAAGCATTTTTGACAGCGTCTTTGGTGATTTCATTGAAAACAACACGGTTTTTGTCATTCTCATCAAGATCTAAAATATGGGCTAAGTGCCAAGAAATCGCTTCTCCTTCACGGTCCGGGTCACTTGCGAGATAAACTTTTTTAGACTTTTTCGCTTCTTTTTTAAGGTCGTTAATCAATGGACCTTTACCACGAATATTAATATATTGTGGTTCATAATTATTTTCAAAATCAATAGACATGCTTGATTTTTTCAAATCGCGGATATGTCCTACTGAGGCTACAACTTTATAATTACGTCCGAGATATTTTTCAATTGTTTTTGCCTTAGCTGGAGATTCCACAATAACCAAATTTTTCTTGGCAGATGTTTTTTTCTTTATTGTTTTTTTGCTTGATTTTTTAACAGCTGTTGGGGCATTCGTAGTAGTAGTTGCCATAAGCTCACTTCCTATCAGTAATAAACTTATAACATGATAACCCGCTTTTCTTAAACTGTCAATAAAAAAGTTATATTGGTATGTGGTAAAATTTTTTAGAAAGCTCATTAAGCCTAAAAAAGTAGGGAATAAACACTAAGTATTGATGAGGGAGATTTGTGAAGAGATGTTACAGTAGCTAGGGTGGTCTTATGACTGTCCTCTTCTCATTGACTAAGCCTGTAGGCAAGTTGACTATAGGTCTTTTAATCAAAAATGCCTCCTTTGCTTTTGACAAGAGAGGCATTGATCGCTTATTTAGGTTTATCCTTATTAGATGGGACATCCTCAAGGGGAACATCTGTATCATCTCTGTTTCTTTATAGAAAAAAATTGCTTATATTTGATATTCCGAAAGGATATCTAAGCCTGATGTGACGCATTTTGCGCCCTCTTTTATCAAATGATGACAGCCATCAGATTTTCCATCTAAAATATTTCCTGGAATGGCAAAAACGTCTCGTCCTTCTTCCAATGCTCTTTCGCACGTAATCAAACTGCCTGAGCGCAGCTTAGCTTCTACTACGATAACGCCTTGTGATAAACCTGCAATAATACGATTTCGCTCTGGAAAATGGAATTTCAGCGGTGCTTCTCCTGCTACGTACTCACTTAATACGAGGTGATTTTTAACCATGTACTCCTGCAACTGCTTATTTTCTTTGGGATAATAAACGTCCAGTCCACAACCGATAACGGCAATCGATGCACCACCGTTTTTTAGAGATGATAAATGCGCACTGGTATCAATGCCACGCGCCAACCCACTAACGATAACAAAATGATTCCCGAGTTCTTTGACAATTTTCTGTACGGATTTTGTCCCTGTTGCTGATGCTGTTCTTGCTCCTACTACTGCCATTTTTGGGCGATTGAGTAATTCTAAATTTCCTTGATAAAACAGCAAAACAGGTGGATTATAACAATGTTTGAGTTCTAATGGGTATTCGTCATCTAGTATGGAAACACTAGGAAAACAATTAAATTCTTTGCGCAATTCTTTGATGTCCAGTGCTTTGTATTTTTCCATAAAAAGGATAGGATTTTTACATTTTGAGACGACTGCCATATTACGCAAAGATAGTGATTTCTCTTGCTTTTCTTGATAATCCAAAATAGCTAAAATATTAAGATTTGTTAATCCTGCTTTTTTTAATTTAAACAATTCAAAATTATTCATGTTTTCTACCTCACTAATTTATTATTCGAAAAAAAGCCCTGAAAAAACAGGGCTTAGTGAGTGTATTTTACGTATTAAGCAAGCGTTTTTATGATTTTTGCAGGATTTCCAGCGAGAACCACGTTATCGCCAAAAGATTTTGTGACGACTGCGCCAGCACCAACGACAACGTTGTCTCCTAAGGTAACCCCAGGTAGAATGGTCACGCCGCCGCCAAACCAAGCATTATCTCCAATAGTGATTGGTGCACCGTATTCAAGACCTGAAATACGTTCTTTGGCATCAAGTGGGTGTAACGGTGTTAACAATTGACAATTTGGTCCAAACATTGCGTTGTCGCCAATGTGAATCTCGCAGACATCAAGCATGGTACAGTTATAATTGGCATAGAAATTCTCACCCACATAAATATTTGAACCATAATCACAAACAAAACGTGGATTCATTGCCAATTTTTCACCTGTTGACCCAAACAGAGTTTTTATAATTTCTCTTTGCTTATCACGGTCGTCCTCGTTATTAAACAATTTCATTTTTCGGCGTGCTTCCAGACGCATGGCAGTTAGCTCTGCATCTCCAGCATCGTATAGTTGCCCAGCTAACATTTTTTCTTTTTCGCTTGTCATATTAAGGCTCCTTTAGCATGGATTTTATTGGTTCGAATGTTTTACGGTGAATTGGTGTGATGCCATATTTTTTTAGACCTTCTAAGTGCTCTTTGGTTCCATAGCCAACGTTTTTTTCAAAGGCATACCCAGGATAATCATTGGCATAGTCAGCCATCATGCGGTCACGTGTTACTTTAGCAACGATAGAAGCCGCTGCAATTGATAAGGAGTTGGCATCACCTTTGAGGAGTGATTGTTGTGGAATCGAAGTTTCCAAATGCATGGCATCAATTAAAAGATAATCAGGTTTTGTCACCTCACCTTTCAGTTGATTAATGGCTTGCAACATACCGACTTTTGTAGCTTCGTAGATATTAATCTGGTCAATGACATTATTGTCAACAATTCCGATTCCAATTCCTAAAGCACGCGCAAGGATTTCTTGATAAATTTCCTCATGGTGCTTCTTAGGAATTTTTTTAGAATCATTGAGGTGTTTAATTTTACAATTTTTTGGAAGAATAACGCACGCTGTGACAACAGGTCCTGCTAATGGTCCTCTACCAACTTCATCAATCCCAGCAATGGCTTGGTAACCTTGTTGATAAAGTTCTTTTTCGTAGCGCAGCATATTTTCCAAGCGTAAGTCTTCATCAATATCCGCTTGAATAGCTTTTTTTCGCTGCTGAATCGCCTTTTGGACCCCTGCACGACTATCTGACTCATAAGCTTGCCAGCGTGCGTCATCAAGGCTCTCAATCGCTGCTAGCGCTTCTTTGATTTCTTTAACGGTCGCCATTTTCAACTTCTCCTACGACATCCAAAGTGTAACGACCAAGTTTGCCTTCGCGGACATCTTTAACAAAAAGGCTATAAAAACGGTCATAATCATCACGAAAGCCCAATTTTTGTGTCATAGCCATAATAATCTCAGGCGCTTCTTCTTCTAAGCTGATACCTTTGAAGCGTTCAACAAGACGTTCTGGATAGTATTTTTTAAAGAAATTAAGCCCAAAAATCGTTACTTCATCCATTGGCAAAAGCTGGTCCTTAATAGCACCTGTTAAAGCGAGTTTGAGCCCCACTATTTCGTCCTCGAATTTTGGCCAAAGAATCCCTGGGGTATCTAGGATTTCCAAGTCTTTATTAGACTTAAGCCATTGTTGTCCTTTAGTAACCCCAGGTTTATTGCCAACGACTGCAATTTTTTTACCTGCCAAACGGTTCATTAATGTTGATTTACCAGCGTTTGGAATACCAATAATCATTGTACGCAAAGTCTCTTTTTGAATGCCACGTTCACGTAATTTAGCTAATTTATCAGCCATTAATGATTTGGCGGCATCGGTTACCAATTTTACAGTAGCTTGTTCTTTTGAATTAACGGCTAGGGTTTTGATGCCTTGTTTTTCAAAATAGTTACGCCATTCTTTTGTACGATTACTATCAGCAAGGTCGGCTTTGTTCAAAATCATTAATTTCGGTTTATCTCCGACGATTTTGGTTAACATTGGATTTTGGCTTGATAGTGGCAAACGAGCGTCAACTAAAATTGTCACAAAATCAACGTGTTTCAGATTTTCCTGAACTTGTCGGCGTGCTTTCGACATATGCCCAGGAAACCATTGAATAGTAGCCATGTAAAATAAATTCCTTTCGTATCAAGGGGTTAACGGGGGCAAGCCTGCCTAAATTTTGTCAGGTCACCAAATTTAGGCTAATTTTACCAAACCATTTCATCCCCAATAATTTTTTGCTTTCCTTCGCGAATACATATTATCTCAAAATTAGGATGATATTAACAATTTTGCTAGAAAGTTAACATTAATATGCCTTGGAAGATAGCTTTCTTTTATTCCAATTATATCTCGGAACTCTTTTAAATTCAAATTCGTTTTTCTGCTTTTTCAATCCAATCATTTAGTGTCTGAGAATACTTCCAAGATTAATAGCTTAAAGCAGAAAAAGAAAATCGAGATTTATATTTAATAGGAAAATTGACAATGCTATTATATCATGATTTTCTTTATTTTACCGTATTCTTACGACGGTTTAATTCCTTGTAATAATCTTTCACGACACTACGGACAACTTTCTTTAAACAACTTTCAAAACGACATTGAACTGTTTTCTGGAAGTCAGACGGTTTCATCAATCTCACCTCCTTTCCTTTATGATTTGAAAAGTGTTTATCCCTCTTTCCGCACCATATAAGGACAGCTAGGTGTGATTTAATGACCTCTTTTGAAAAATTTTTGAATTTTTTTCGAGTATGAAAAAAGCCCGCACAAAACATATAGTCTGTACGAGCTTTTAAAGCTGAAGCATGGGAATAGCTAATACAAATGCTAAAATTCCCAACAGTATATTTTCAATTACAACTAAATGGGCAATTTCTTTTTTCTTAATGCCAAGAAGCATATATGTTCCTAATTCTTTACTTCTTTTTTCAAACATAAATTTTGTTGTATAGTTAATCAAAAAGCATATCACAAAAATAATAAGGATATTTACAGCAAATAATGAATTCTTAAATGTATCCATACTGGAACATAACTTTACAATTTCATCAGAACTTGCCACCAAATTAAAAGCAAATATAAGAGAAAAGGAAGTAGTAACGGTTATCAGATAAATCAAATAATCTTTAATACTTCTTTTTGTATTTCTAACCGCTAATTTACCTAACATTTCCCACTTCACCTCCGAGCAAGGTTAATATATCCAGTATTTCATTGAAGAAATCTTTTCTGCTTTTTTCCCCTCTGAAAATTTCATTGAATATCTTACCGTCTTTTAAGAACAGAATACGTTCACAGAAAGACGCACTAAACGGGTCATGTGTTACCATTAAAATAGTAGCCTGCATTTTCTTGTTGATGTCAGACATTGTTTCCAGTAACAATCTGGAAGATTTTGAGTCCAAAGCTCCTGTCGGTTCATCAGCTAATATCAGTTTTGGTTCGTTAATTAAAGCTCTTGCACAAGCACAACGCTGTTTTTGTCCGCCAGAAACTTCATAAGGAAATTTCGATAAAATATCACGAATACCCAATTTATCGGCGATAGCATGAATTCGTTTGTCAATATCAGCAGGGTTCTGTTTGTTGATTACCAATGACAAAGAAATGTTTTCTTCAATCGTTAAGGTATCTAAAAGGTTAAAATCTTGAAAAATGAACCCTAGATTTTCACGTCTAAAATCAGCAAAATCTTTATCTTTGATTTTGGTAATATCTTGATTGTTGACTGTAATATGTCCGCTGGTTACGGTATCAATCGTAGAGATACAGTTTAATAGGGTAGTCTTTCCAGAACCACTAGCTCCCATGATTGCGACAAATTCGCCCTTATCTACATACATAGAAATACCGTCTACTGCCTTTGTGATATTTCCAGAGTTACCCCCGTAGTATTTTTTTACTTGTTCTAAATTCAAAATGTGTTCCATTAAAAATCGCTCCTTTCTTCCTGCCACATTTATTTGTTTTGGAATACAATTAAATTATAGCAAGGGCAATATTCAATTACACTTACAGTTTTGAAAGTAAACGGAGAGTAAAAGAACCGTGATAATACAGATAAATAAAACAAACATTAAGCCAAAAGATTTCCCTTGAAGTTTAATATGTTTTTCGTACTCATCAAGATATAGATTATCTTTTTTGTTTTGTGATAGTATTTTTTCTTTATCCATTATATAACGCTCCTTTCAAATATGCCAAGTACACTTGTTATTTATATTATAGCATTCGATCATTACAAGTTAATATTTTTGCACAGTTTTCTTGTCGTTTTGTAAAAGCGTGCAAATCTGATAAGAAATGCACGCTATATAATTTATCCTACACAATCTTCCAGTTACTATCCTTATATAGCACAAACGCCTACTACCATACCTGCATTGCCTTTGGAATCTCATCATCTGAAATCTGGTCGGCACTCATGTATGAGCTATGATCTTGTAGTCATTCTTAAAATTTGTATTGATGTCAATATAATAGGTAGTTTCCCCCCAACTTTCATTGTTGTAGTACCAATATAACCGTCATTTATCTCTTTTTCAATGATATCGACATGCTCTGCATTCTTCGTCCAGCATTGTTTGCTTTCAGCATAAACGAACGGGTGTAGTTGGTAAAGCAGTGCGGTTCAATTAGCTTTTTAATGCATGTCGTTCTATTTCCATATAGCAATGACCTGTCCTCATTTTGTGAGGATTTCTTTTGATATGGTTTGCTTGAAGAGTGACTTCCAAACGACCAATTGATAATAGTTTTTGAATGGCATATGAAAACACCTCTGAGTTTATTGTTAGACTCAGAGGTGTATCTACTGTTGTTTTTAAGTTAATTTTAACATTGATTTCTAATAAGGAGGTTAGATTTATGAAAGTTTTTTGTCAATTATAATTTTGCTTGCCACTTATTAGCCCAAACTAAGTCATTGGCTTGACCTTTAAAGGCTGCTTTTCCTTCTAGACAGTCTAAGAGGGATTCAATAGTATTAGCATTATGATGATAAGCGTTAACAGCCGTTTTAACCATAGTAACATCATGCAGATGGGTTGTATAGTTGAGGGAAACAAAGACTGTTGGTACTTCGTGAACATACCATGGTACTTCATTAGACATGGCTGTCTTCCATTGGATACGATAGTTATTTTGAGCCCCATAGCCAATGACATTAGCAACAGTCAATGCCAAATCTACGTTGTGACGATAAGTTAAAGTTTCACCTTTGACACGAGTGTTACCATCATTAATCGTTACTTCATAGCCTCTTGCTTCTAGGGCTTGTTTCAGATTTTCAAGTACTTCATCATTTGTAGCCATAATACCTCCTTTTTCCCCCTCCAAATAGTATAGACGAATGCGTCTGTGAGTTTCTGGGCTAATTGGGAGATTTCCTTGGGTATCTTTTAAAAGAGTAATAGCCTTTTGCGAAGCTTCTTTTTGCCAAGCCAGGTGCTCTTCACACCCGATAACGGCAAGTTCTTCAGGAGATTTAAGAAGACTACCATCAGCTTGTTTGATATGGAGATTTAATTTTGCTTTTAGACCTAAAATACGACGTACTGCGTCATCTAAACGTTCTTTAGAAATCACTCCTTCTTGGTAACCTTTGAGCATGAAGTTAAAATCTTCTTCCATATCATTAAAGAATAAGAACATGTCACAGCCTGCTGCGATGGCTCTTGGTACATAGTCCTCTCTCCGCATAGCCGAGGTCATTCCAAGCATATGTGAGGCATCAGTAATCACTAATCCGTTAAAATCAAGGCGAGTTTTTAAGAGATCTGTAATCAATTCTGGTGCTAAAGTAGCAGGTAAAATATCCTCATCAGTCAGCTCTGGGTTTAGTTCTTTTTGATAATGAGGTAATGCGATATGGCCAGCCATAATCATTTCAACCCCACGATTTATATGATGACGATAAACTTGCCCAAAACTTTCTTCCCAACGTTCTGGACTTAATTCATTGACCCCCAAGACTAGATGTTGATCGCGCTCTTCAGTTCCATCACCGGGAAAATGCTTAATACACTGAATGATATCTCCCTCTGCTGTCAATCCGTCTAGATAGGCTGAAGTGTAGGTTATCACATCTTGGGCTGTTGTACCATATGCTCGCGTGTTGACGATGGTGTTGCGCCAATTTTCTAGAATGTCTACACATGGATCAAAATTAACATTGACCCCTAGGGCTTTTTCTTCTCTAGCTGAAACAAGACCAGCATGGTACGCAACCCATGGATCGCGACTGGCTTCTGATTGTGCTCCAGAAGAAATATAAGTTCCTCCCGTCACTGCACCATCTCCACCAGAATCACAGTTAGCTGCTACTAATAAAGGAACTTTACTGTGGCTTTGTAGGTCATTCAAGAGAGTCTGTACCTGTTCAAGAGTACCATTCATGTAACGCGCACCACCGATATGGTATTTTTCTAAAATTTCTTTATTGGTTAATTGATTGCCGCTAAAAGCATCTTCACCAAAGAAAAAGAGGTTAACAAAGAGTTGTCCGATTTTTTCTTCATCACTTAATTGGCTTAGAGTCTTTTCTACCCAAGCTAGTTGTTGATCATTAAGTTGATAAGGTTTTTGTTTTAAATTGACTGTTTTTGGCATATACTATTCCTTTCTTTTTTTATCAGATTAAGCGTTTATTACTTTAATACTCTCGCCATAAGTGAGTATCAATTAGACCACAGAAGGCATCCACAGGAGAAACACCTGTGAAAGTTGATTCGCCAGCTAATTTTTCAACCAGATATTTCATCGTATTATCTTTGCCGTCATAAGCATTAATATAAGTTCCTACTTGTGGCATGTCCGCAAGGGCAAAAGCATGTTGTACAGAAACTACAATAGTTGGAATCTCATGCACATAAAACGGCTGATCTGGTGTGCCTTTAGCTGCTGGCCATACAATTCTTTGAACAGTTCCGCCAGAATTGACATCCACTAAGTTAAGGATTAAATCATAATGATCTGTTAAATTTGAAATTGGTTGCTTTTGAGCATAAACATTAGCGATAGCCGCTGCGCGCTCATTTTCAGGTAACTGCATAATTCGTTCTTCAGTTGATTCCCAAACTGTTACGTCATGTCCCCGTGCTTGTAGTAGGTCTTTAACTACATTTGAAGCTCGTTTTTTCTGACCGGCAATCATGGCCCCAAAACCTCCTTTATGCCCTTCCACATTAACAATCAAAATGCGTTTGTAGCGATCAGGGGTAACAGGCAAAATATCTTTTTGTTTATCTTTAACAAGGGTAATGGCTTTATCAGCAACTTCATCTGCAATAGCTTGTGATTCCTTAGTGTTAATAAGGGATAGCGCTTCTTCTTTTGGTAACATAATTTCCTCACGGCGCCCTTCAAATAAATGTAGTCCCAAACGTGCTTTCAAACCAAGGGTGCGTCGAAGGGCATCATGTAACCTTTCTTCAGTAAGAATACCCGCTTCATATCCTTCTTTCATCCATTGTAAATCTTCTTCTGGGTCGTTAAAGAATAGAAAGAGATCACAACCTGCTTCTACAGCTGTTGGTAACATGAGACGACGTGGCATAGAAGCTGTCATAGCAACCATGTGTGAGGCGTCTGTCACAATAACTCCGTTGTAACCAAGTTCGCCACGTAATAATTCATCTAGCAGAGTCTTATTGAGTGAGGCAGGCAACATATCATCCCAATCTCGTTCAGGGTGCATTTCTTTTTCCACTTTTGGCAAATGAATATGTCCTGCCATAATACCAGGAAGTCCTGCATCAACCAGTTCGCCATAAATACGACCAAAAGTAGTTATCCACTCTTCCTTAGTCATTGGATTTGAAGCAAAAGACAAATGATGATCACGTTCGTCAATTCCGTCTCCTGGGAAATGTTTGGCAAATGGCATAATCCCCTGCTCCATGATTCCTTTCATATATTCTTTTGACAAGGTAATAACTTGGTCTACATTGGATCCCCAGTTACGATTAGCGATAATTGGGTTACGCCAGTTGCGTGTTAAATCAACTATAGGTGCAAATGATACATTACAACCAACTGCTGCCGCTTCAATACCTGCTATACGTCCCATTTCATAAGCATATTTTGGATCGTTGGTGGCAGCAATCTTAATTTCATCTCCAATTTTGGTACCATCAGTAACAGCACCATCTCCACCAGCCTCTGTATTAGCAGCTATTAACAAAGGGATTTTTGACTTAGTTTGTAAAATATGGTTTTGTTCCCAAATTTCATCAGCCTTCCCTTTATTGTAACGAACGGCAGCAATCTTATAATCTTTCAATACCTGCGTCAAATACTCTTCTGTGCGACTAGATCCCATATTGACAAAAAGTTGACCAATTTTTTCATCTAAGTTCATAGAAGCTATGGTTGATTCGACCCATGTAATGGCTTGAGCATCTAAGCAATAGGGTTTTTGTGTTAAATCTACTAAATGTGCCATAAAGACTCTCCTATTCTAAATTTTCCCAAAATGATTGTTTTAACTGTTCTAATTCTTCTGTAGAGACATGTCCGCTTATAAACTTTTGTGAAAAAGAATCTTTAAGATTTTTCCACGATTCTGTTTCCTTACCAACTAATATGGGATAAAACGAAACCTGATTTTGTTCAGCAGCAGCTAAATCACCTGGAGAATCTCCAACCATTAAAAGATGGTCTCGCTTGTATCCTTCAGCTACTAGAGCAGCAATAACATCCTCTTTTTTTCCAAAATCTTGACAATATAAGTTATCCACGTAACCAATTAGTGCTTGGTCACTCCACTCTTCTTCAACAGCCTCACGGTTGGCAGATGATACTACATAGACTTTTCCTAACTCATGAAGCATAGCTAAACCTTCTTGAACGCCTACAAACGCAAGAGCATCACCTTGATATTCTTTAATATATTGATTTACCTCCTTTGACCACTTCAATGCTTTCTCTAAATCATCTGATGGATTTTGCTTTAACTCCTTCTCTAAAGAGGCATTAGATAGAGATGGTGTCGAAGCAACCCATTGTTTCAATTTATCGATACCACCAATATCAGCATACTCTAATCCCATGACTAATCCAACAAAACGATTGACTCCTCTTGTTCTACTAAAAAGGTTGATATAATCCCATTTTTTCAAAAAATCTTCTTGATTTGGAACTTTAAAAACTTTAGCAGCTAGTGGTCCAAAAAAGAGCTGATGTTTATAGGTCATTGTATCCATTGCACAACCATCTGAGTCAATGCAAAAAGCATATTCTTTATTTTTAGACATGATTATAACTCCTTTTTACTCTAAAATCATCTGATGAATTAAGTATATCACCTAAGGAAAGCGCTGTCAATTGATAATCGATTTTTTAACTAAAAAAACAGTGCTAAAATGTAAATTATCCGCATAAATACAGTATTTAAAGAGATTTAAAAGAAAAAAATATCAGGAAATTTAGAACTAATGAAATAGCCTTATGTAACGACTTATAGAAAGTTATACAAAGTTATAGAAGAACAACACTTGAAATTGACTGTCTTTTTCTATGCCGTAAAAGGGCAGACTATTTCATTTCTGCTTGATTGTTCTAAAACTTATTAGTTTGCGTTTTGTCAAGGGCTTGTTGCGAATGCAATTATGAAGAAACCACAACTTTCAGTAGAACAAAATTTTTAATAACGAGTTAGCTATCTACTGATGGTCGATTGACTCACTTGATCCTATTGACTTGATTGTTTTCATGATTAAGAACTACTAATTGAACAATCTCTAGTTTCCCCTATACTGATTTTAGACATATAAAAACCCCTCTTAGTAATGTCTAGTGAATTTTTGTTTTTCACTGTCCACTAACTATTAGGGGAGTATATTAAAACGAGGTTTGTCTTTTTTATCTTCTTAAATTATGATAAATACGCATTCTGTTGGATTAATAATTAGTTCACTACCTGAAAATACTTCTCCTACTAGTTCAGGCAAGGTTCCATCCTCTCTTAAGGATAGTGTTTCACCATTTAGAGTGATTTTATCAGCGCGTTTTTGACCATCCTTACCAGATAAACGGTAAATATGTGCTTCTGATTCTAACTTCAAACTAGTCGCTTCCAGCTCGGAATTATTAATAATTAAAATTGCTTTTCCATCCTTTTGGTCTTTGCGAGAATGTACAAAAACATGGGCTCCCTCTTGGATTGGAATTTGACTATCAAAAACTTCTGTTCCCATCAAACGGTTCCATAATAATACCGCAAAATAGTTTGGTCTTGGATCAAATACTTGACGTGCTAAATAACCATAATCTGATGAAGCTAAGGTATTATGGAAAATAATACCGTCGGTAAGTTTTGCAAATGTTCCCATTTCATTTAAGGTCCGCGGAACATCTAAGTAAGTAGAGGCCCAAGTATTTCCTCCCCCACCAGCATCACCTGACTCAGTTACCCACATTTCTGCACCCGGAACAAATCGATTACGTAATGGCAGGTAAGTTTTACAAAAATCTGAGGCTACAGACAAGTAGGCTTCTGATAATGCATCTTCTGACGACCAATGGCCTTCTGGCATAACCGAAGCAAGACGTTCTGAAATACCGTTATAGTAATGGTAAGAAAAGATGTCTAATGGAACCCTCGTACCTTCTAATAAATCTTCGCAATTAACAGTTTCACGAGCTACCTGCTCAACACCACCAGCACCACTTTGATTATTTGGATTTCCGAAAGTGATATCATCTCCACCAGTTGAACTTGGACCAACTTTTAAACAATTTGGATAATGTTCTTCCAACCATTGGAAAAATAAATCTTGGTCACGACGGTAATGTGCAGCAGTGTAACCTTTTGGAAATCCAGTATCTTCTAACATATTTGGTTCATTGGCGAATTCAACAGCTTCAATCGGAACACCATATGCCTGACTTAGTTCAAAGATTTTTTCAGCTTCAGTCGGATGCCAAGGCTCTTCAGCTGAATGTAAACCTGGGCAATTGGCCATTGAAATTTTTAAATGGCCTCCAACGGCTTTAACAAAATCAAGAACCCCAATCCACTGTTCTTTAGTAAGAACATTAAGATATCCTTGAGGAGGTTTACCTCCTGTTTCATCAACAAAATCATAGTAAGTTTTCGTTGACCAAGTTCCTGAAACTCTAATCCATGCTTCCCCTAGAGCTTTGGTTAAATAACGAAGTTTTTCATTTGACAAGTCAATAGGATCATATTCTTGCATCAAATCCTTATACATAGCCTCAATCCCATCATTTGAAGGTTCAACATAAAACGCTTCTTTACCAGAAATCTGATCGTCTGAGTAAGCCTTCCAAAAAGTTCCACCTGTTACTTCAGCAAACTCCACATTGTATGAAGCTAAAAGTGGATTGATATCACGAATTTTATGTAAATTATCTAAATCAAGTGTAATAGTTTTAGTCATAATACTCTCCTTATTAAATTGTTAGAGCGTTATTTAAACACCAGAATAAGCTGAAAAACCACCGTCAATAGGAAGGACAACTCCATTTACAAAACTTGCTGATTTTTCATCTGCCAAAAAGAAGAGACCACCAATCAATTCTTCTGCTTCCCCAAAGCGATTCATTGGGGTTTGATTAAGAATTTTTTCCGCACGCTCTGAAGGTGAACCGTCTTTGTTAAAAAGAAGACCTCTATTCTGGTTAGTTACAAGAAAACCTGGAGCAATAGCATTACAACGAATACCAACTTTTGAAAAATGTACTGCTAACCACTGGGTAAAGTTTGAAATAGCAGCTTTAGCACCAGAATAAGCAGGGATTTTAGTCAAAGGAGTAAAAGCGTTCATAGAAGAAATATTGACAATGTTTGCTCCTTTACGCCCAACCATATCTTGTGCAAAGACTTGAGTTGGAAGCAATGTGCCCAAGTAATTAAGGTTGAACACAAATTCAATACCTGATTGGTCAAGATCAAAAAATGTTTTTGTATCTTCAGGTAAATTTGTTTGATGGAATTCATTATCGGTAGTAGCTTTAGGATTGTTTCCACCTGCACCATTAATGAGAATATCTGTTGGTCCAAAGTCTGCCAGTACCGCTTGACGGACTTCTTCTAAATTATCTTTATCTAGAACATTAACTTTGTATGCTTTAGCGACACCTCCATTGACTTCAATCTCATCAACAAATTTTTGTGCCGCTTCTTGATTCAAATCTAATAATGCAACTTTGGCACCTGCTTTGGCGAATTCCTTTGCCATGTAACCGCAGAGTACACCCCCAGCTCCGGTAACCACTACTACTTTATCTTTAAATTCAATAACTTTAGACATAAGTTTACCTTATATTTATGTTAGTGGGGAACTCCCACCAATATAAACCCTTTCTTTAATTATCTTTAGAGTTGCTTTATACTTAACTGTGGATTAGTATCGTTTACCAATTGATTTGGTGATTTAAAAGAAGCTCTAACCACAGCTCTTTGTTTAATTGGTAATGAGAATGATAACGCTTTGACATTTTATCTTGTATTCTTACACAAGATAAAATGTCCGTGGAACGAACAACAGTCGCTAATCATTTTGAAATGAACCAAAACCTTATGCTCTATGTTGGTGTTAATATTGCTAAAAATAAACACGATTTAGCCTGTATCAGTGAGACTGGAGAAATGGTGATGACTAACTTTAAGCTTGCCAAATCACAATCTCTTAGAAAAACTAAGACAGGTAGGAAAGATGCCTTTTTAATGGCTCATAAGCTACGCTCTGACGTGACCATTGAACGTTATCAAATAGATAGGGACGATTACATATCTTCAACTGTTTTTTTAACAATTCCAAAATCAGGTGTTTTTCCTGCTGCACGCATGTTAGCTTCATACAAGCCATTGAAGTAGGTAGCACCTAATGCACGATCATACAAGCCATACCCAGGAGTTTTCGTCTGATCTCCCCAAATACGTCGACCATGATCAGGACGAAGTGCTCCCTTCCAATCATATGCAACTAATAACTTCACAATGGCATTCATATCAATATCACCTGCTTGTGATAAATGAGCTGTCTCTTGGAAGCCCCAGTCTCCAGCAGTTACATTGCGTGTGTGCATAAAGTTAATGCGATTACGCTTTAGGGCATATTCAGTCATGGCGATAACATCATTTTTGGGATTTGAAGCATAAGAACCTACACACATGGTAATACCGTTGTTTTCTGAATCATAAATATCTAAAAACCGTTCAACAGCATCTTGTCCAGTGATAATTCGAGGGAGACCAAAAATCCTATACGGAGGATCATCAGGGTGAATTGCCATTTTTACTCCAGCAGCCTCAGCAGTTGGCATAATTGCTTTGATGAAGTATTCTAGATTCATCCATAAATCTTCTTCTGAAATATTATGACGATAGTTTTCAATAATAGCTTTCATCTCTTCTTTTGAATAAGATGAATCCCAGCCCGGTAGATTTAAATCATCCGCTATAGGATCAACACCTTCTAAATCCGATTTCAAAAAGGCTAATGACGTTGAACCGTCTGGTAGTGGGTGATTAAGATCTGAACGCGTCCAGTCAAAGACTGGCATAAAATTATAACAAACAACTGGAATCCCTGCTTTTCCAACGTTTTCAATAGATGTCTTATAATTTTCAATCAATTTATCTCGATTAGGTTTACCTTGTTTGATATCTTCATGAACCGGAATTGATTCGATAACAGTAATTTCAAGACCAGCATCTTCAACTGTTTTTTTCAACTCTAAAATATTTTCTAATGGCCAAGCTTGTCCAACCGGAACATCGTAAACAGCTGTCACTATCCCTTGCATTCCTGGAATAGCTTTTATTTCTTCAAGTGATACGGGATCATTTTTCCCATACCAGCGAAACGACATTTTCATAATAATTCCTCAAACCTCAGTTTTTATCATTTCTAAAATGAAAATAAAACTGATTTTTTCCTTTCTTAGTTAAAATATTCTACTGCATTGTTGTAAGCAATATCTTTTGCTAGTTGACCAATTGCTTCATAGTCTTCAGGAACTTCTCCATCTATTATCCATTGCCCCAAGAAGGAAGCTAAGATACGTCGGAAGTAATCGTGTCGTTGATACGATAGGAAACTACGAGAGTCTGTCAACATACCAACGAAATTAGCTAATACACCTTGTTCAGATAAAGCAGTCATTTGACTCAGCATACCTGACTTGGTGTCTGCAAACCACCAACCTGCTCCAAACTGAAGATAAGATTTGACGTTCTCCTCATTACTTTGGAAATTAGCTATAGTATTGGCTACAGTGATGTTATAACTTGGATTCAAATTATACCAAATCATTTTAGGTAACTGATTTTTTTGAGCAAGGTTATCTAGAAGATGATTCATGTTGACTGCAAGTGAAACTTGATCACCAAGGGAATCTACTCCTACATCCGCTCCTAATTTTTCATAAATACCTGTGTGATTATTGCGAAGTGCTCCAAAATGCACCTGAGTTACAAAACCATATTGCTTATATAAACGGCACAACTCTGCAAAAACAGCTGTTTGCCATTGGTTAATTTCTAACTGATTTGGCCGATATCCTACTTGTACTTTTTTCAAAAGATGATCTAACATTTCAGGAGTTGTTTCTTCGTAGACAATCTCAGTAAAACTAATATCACTGGCTTTGCAACCATTTTCAGCAAAATAAGCAATTCGTTGTTCTAAGGCAGAGATAAAATCTTTAAATGTCTCTATTGAAATTTCTGTTACCTGACTTAACCGTTGTGTAAAACTACTAAAGTTTTTATGTTCGATGAAGGCTTCGTCTGGACGAAAAGTTGGAGCAACTTCTGTTTCAAAAGTTTTGTCCGCAGCTAACTTTTTATGCCATTCTAATGTGTCTAACGGATGATCCGTTGTTCCGATAAAAGTAACTTTACTATCTCTAATCAATTTACGAGGACTGATTTTTTTATCTATAAGATATTGATTGACACGATTATAGATAGATTCAGCATTTTCTTCCGTTAAGACTTCCTCTACGCCAAAGACATTTCTCAATTCCATAGCCGACCAGTGATAAACAGGGTTACCGTACGCTCTAGATAGGCTGCGTGCAAAAGCTTTAAATTTATCTAGTCGACTAGCTGACCCCGTGATTTCTTCCTCGGAGATGCCTTGAGCTCGCATAAGACGCCATTTATAGTGATCCCCACCAAGCCATAAATCAACAATATTATCATAAACCTTATCTTCAAAGATTTCTTTTGGATCAAGGTGACAGTGATAATCAAAAATAGGTTGATCTTTAATCTGCTCATACAATTTACAAGCTGCTTCATTAGTTAACATAAAATTTTTATCATTGAATCCCATTTTGACCTCCTATTGCTGCTACAAATTCTTTAGCTATTTCTGTCACCGAATTATACCCTTCACTATCCACTCGAGCAGCTAGAGCCGATCCTATACCAACTGCACAGGCTCCAGCTTTTTTCCATTCAGCAACATTGACTGCTGAAACGCCTCCAGAAGGCATTAAATCTACTTGAGGAATAGGGCCATGAATGTCTTTGATAAAACTCGGTCCTACGACACCTCCTGGAAATACTTTAATAATTGGACATCCAGCCTTCATTGCTGTCACAATCTCTGTTGCTGTAGCACAACCAGGAAAATAAAGATTTCCTTCTTGGTTAGCGATAGTTGCAATATCTTGAGAAAAATATGGACTCACTAAAAACTGCGCTCCTGCTGCAATTGCTTTATGAGCAAGTTCTGGTGTCATTACTGTTCCAGCTCCTATAACTACATCTTCACAATCTGCAAATTCCTCAGATAAATCACTGATGACTTGTACCGCATTTGGCGTCGAAAATGTAATTTCAATATTACGAATCCCACCTGCGATAGCACGGCGTGAAATTTCTTTTGCATCCTTTTCATCCTTGCCACGTATAACAGCAAAGAAATAATTTTTTTTTAAAATAGTTAACATATATTCCTCCTGTATTTGTAATCGCTATCATAATTACATTATAGAAGTCATCAGATGATTTGTCAAGCTTTTTACTGAAAAAATAAAAAAAGATTGAGAGGTACTCAACCTTTTTTTATTTTAATTCTATAAACAAATTTATTTTGATTTTGGCAATCCTTGAATGTCTATATCCTTTTCGTACCAATCGTTTAACACTGTTTGCCTAACTGTTAAAATATGTGACAACATACTATCGTAAGCAGCTATAGGATGTCTGGATTGAATCGCTTTTAAGATATTCCTATGTGCTTCAATACTTGATTGTTTCATCCGACGATTTGTATAATCTTCATTAATGATTTGGATGGATTCGTTAATAACAGGGATTAAACTTTTAACAGCAACATTACCACTCATTTCTGCTAATAAGCTGTGGAATTGCACATCCAGTTCTAGATGTTTCGGATCGTCCGCTGCTAGTGCTTCTTCGATCTCAATCGCAATTTGTTCCAGTCGCTGGATATCCTCTTCCTTTCCGAATTGGGCTGCGCGTTCAGCGATTCTAGGCTCTAATAAATACCTTAATTCAAATAAATCAGTCGTTAACTTAATGCGATCTTTCACAAAAGCAAAGCCAAAAGGATCTTCTACTACTCCTCGCTTAGAACTAATATAAGTTCCTGAGCCTTGTCTCACTTCAAGGATATTGCGAGCCACAAGACTCCTGACTGCTTCACGAACAGTGCTGCGTCCTGCTCCAAGTGCTTCAGATAGATCGTATTCGTTAGGCAATTTTTGCCCAACTTCGTAACCATTATCTAAAATAAATGCCATCAAACGCTCAGCAGTTTTGTCAACCAGTGGCCGATCTGCCATAATCTTTCCTCCTAAATCAGTTTAGGACTATTATACTATTTTTTTAGACTTATAACCATAATTAGGAATAGATTCCCAACGTTTTTTGAAGTGTCTTACTACGCTTTTAGGTTGTCGATTTCGAGAAAATAGACCTTTATGATTCCCTTGTACGCGAAGAATCATTAAGTTGGTTTCAAAATCAGCAAAATTCCAGACTTGCTCACCAACCAGATTAGGAATACTATCAAATACTTTGTGACTCATATCATAAAAATCAATTTGGAACTCTTCAGTATAAGGAGTATGCCACATAGAATGAAGGCCAGGAAGAGTATCAGCACCATATTCTGTCATCACAATAGGTTTATCAGGGTATAGTGCTTGCCACTCTTCTAACTCTTTCCCTAATTCCTCTTCTGCTTTCACCAAATTTCCGTGTTCAACATACCAACCATAATAGCGGTTGAGACAGATAACATCAACAAGATCCATAGCTTTATCGTTTTTTGGATTTGCCATCATAATATTGACGAGAGTAACTGGACGTTTTTCAGGGTCTAAATCTTTATATAACTTGACCAAAGGTTCAAAATACTCATGTGCTCCTTCTTCGTGACTTGCTGGTTCATTAGCAACAACCCACATAACCACCGAAGGATGATTTTTGTCTCTCTTAACTAATTCTGCAATAACTTGCTCATGTGCTTCTTTCGTTTTCATGACATTCCAAGTCCCATTATCTTTAGGAGATAAATCTAAAGAGGCATTGAAGTTCTGGAATAAACCAACTGCTGGAACTTCATCGATAACAACAACACCTAATCTATCAGCTAAACGCATCATTTCTTCTGAATAAGGATAATGAGAGGTTCTGAATGAATTAGCTCCAATTTCTTTTAATAAATTCAAATCTAATAAGTTAGCCGCTTCGTTCAAGCCTCTTCCATTGATAAAGGTGTCTTCGTGTTTTCCAAAGCCCTTGAAATAAAACGGTTTTTCATTAATTAAAAACTGTCCATCTGCAACACGGATACTTCGGACACCGAATGGCTCATCATAAGTATCGACAACTTCCTCGTCTTTTATTAATTCAACATGGACTGTATATAAGTAAGCATCCAAAACTTCCCATAGCCTAACATTATGAAGTGTAGTTGAGCCATTTTCTAAAATAGCTACTTCTTTATGCTCCTCATCAAATATCGTAATATTGATATCATCTACTTCTTGACTAGAAGTTACATCAACATTAACAATCGCTGACTTTAAATCATCAGATAACTGACTTGTAATCACTAGATCTGAAATGTGAATCTTAGGTCGAACAATGAGTTTGATTGGTCGATGAATTCCTGCATAATTGAAGAAATCAAAATTCTCTTGAACCTTCTTCTTAACGCTTCCATCTTCTCTCACTTCCTCGCTATAGTTACCGACCGGAAGCGTCTTATAATTAAGTTCGTTATTGGCACAAATAGAAACTTTTATTCTGTCTTCTGACAGAAGTTTTTCTGGAATGATAACTTCAAATGGAGTAAATCCCCCACTATGTTCTCCTAAAAATTCTCCGTTCACATAAATTTTAGCGTGGTGTGTGACTGATCCAAAACGCAAGACTGCCTCTTGATTTTCTCCAATTGGAGGTAATTCTATAAAGCGCTCGTACCAGAAATCTCCAACATAATTCCTTTTTTCTTCATCTACAACAACATCATTAAATGATGTTGGTACCATCATAACTTCACTTGAGCTCAAAAGTTTTTTTGGATCATGACTACCAAGTTTAAAGTTCCATAATCCGTTTAAATCATAAATACTCCGTGTTTTTGTCAATATTGGATATAACATATCATTTCTCCTATCGTTTAATATCTAAATCACCTTTTGTCATAAACTGTGTAATATCTTTTTTAGTCACTATATTAATATCACCCTCGATAGTGTGCTTGAATTTAAAACTAGCCATTCCAAGTTCTAAAGTTTCTTTAACAGAAGCGTTTTCAATAAGACCATAAATAATACCTGCTGTAAATGCATCACCAGTTCCTACACGATCCAACACCTGTATTGACTCACGGTCTGTTTCATATAATTTCTCATCTTGTCCATCATATAAATAGGCTTTTAAAAGATACTCATTAGTCGCACCGATTTCGCGTTCTGTAAAAGCAATATACTTCAAATCATACTGATCAACCATTGCTTTTAAAACCATTAACAATGCATCACGATCTTTATAAGGTCTTGATAAGCCTAAATCATCTTTTAAGTCGGTTCCACGTTCACTTACTATCGAAACAGGCTCAATTCCAATACATACGTCTGCTAAAGAAACTAGTTTTGATAACTGCTCCCGTGCATCTTGAAATGATTTCCAAAGACTCTCACGGTAATTCAAGTCAAATGAAATAGGGATGTTTTGGTCTTTCGCTTTAGCCATTAAAGCAAGTGCAATATCGTAAATTCTAGGATTTAATGCTACTGTTATACCACTAATATGAAGCCAATCCATATCTTCTATAATAGCATCTAAATCGTAATCTGATAATTGAGATTCATAAAATGATGAATACTTACGATCATACAAAACACGACTACTTCTTAAAGAAAAACCTTTTTGATAGTAATAAATTCCAAGCCTATTTCCTGTTTTAACTAAATGTTCTTGATCTATTTGATGTGCAAACAGGAAAGACTCTGCCATGTGACCTAAGTCATTATCTGGTATAGCAGATACTATAGAAACTTTGTGCCCCAACTGTCCTAAGGTTGAAAGAACATTAAGTTCTGAACCTCCAAATTGGCAGTCTAACTGTGTAGCCTGAGTGAGCGTTTGATGCTGTGGAGGTGATAACCTTAACATAATTTCTCCAAAAGCAACAACCTTCATTTCAACCCCTCCTTATAATAAACGAGTATTTGTAAAAAATTATTTTTCCTTAATCTAACGGATATTTAGATAAATCCACATATTCCATATCAGAAAGTGGAACATTCTTAGCAATGTCTCTAACACGTTCTTCATCTTTTGCGGCTTTCATAACATGTATTTTTTCTTGAATACGAGTCATTTCTTTAACATCTAACTTGTAGTAATGCATTAGGAAAAGAGAAATACAAAGGAAAGCCGCTGGAATAACAGCAATCAATAAGATAGTAACCCGCTTTAATTCAGGTGTCAGTGGTGTTCCAACAGTAGGGTATTCTTTTGTAAAGCCGATTGCAGCTACACCCCAACCAATAACCATAGGTGCAAAAGAAGAGGCAATAGAATCTGTTAGTGAAAAAATAGTCCCAATCATACCAGAAACGTAACGCCCAGAAACAGAAGTTTCGTAATCTGAGATATCAGCCCCCATTGTTAAAACTAGTCCTGAAGGGACACTTGATACATAACGCCCAACGATATAAGTAATACAGAATAGAATCGTATACAAATTCACATGTGTTAAACTTAATTTTCCAGGTTCACCAAAGAATAGAACGGCTGCAAAAGATAACAAACCAATAATGCCGATTTTTAGGGCTAAAACATAGGCTGTTCTAAGTCCTTTACGACGAGCAAAGGCAGAAAAAGCAAAATTAATAATCATTCCAGGAATAATCACAAGTAAACTAAAGTTTCCTGCTAAATCATAATTGCCAAATAAAATAGCAAAGAGCATTACTGTCATAACAGCATCACTAAATAATTGTGTCACAAATTTTACTAAAGCAGCAGATAACGATAATACTTGAAGTGGTTTATTCCCTTTAAGAACCTTCCAATAATCTTTTAAATCTGTTTTTTGAGTTTTTTCACCTAAGCCAAAGTATTCTTTGCGATCTTTTTGCCAAATTCCAATAATAGCAATCACACCTAAAACCGCTGAAATGCTAATTACCCAAAAGACAAGAACATCAAACATCTCACCTGTAAAACCACCGTATTGTTTAACCAAGATATTTGTAATCACATAAGCAACAGCTGTTGATAATGCAGTAGTAACAATGCCATCTACCATGTTAAAAATAGGACGTTGCTTTGGATCGTTAGTTAAAGCTGTTTGACCAGCCTTTGTGACAGTCTGTTGGAATGAATAACCGATTTTGTGCACAATTAAAGCAAGTAAAAACATCGGGAATCGTAAAGATTGTCCAAACATATCAATGTTGAATAGGAACCAAAAAGATGCCGCTGTTATTAAATTTCCCAGAATAATAATTGGACGATACTTTCCAAATTTTGTATCTGTCTTATCTATAATGATTCCGATAGCAGGGTCAATCACACCATCGAAGATACGAATATACCCCATAATTTGACTGATAGCAATTGCTGCCAATCCAAGTATTCCTGTCGCAAAATAAGTGATATAGCTAAAAGTAAAAATGTACATGTTACTAGATGAATTGTTCATCGCAAAACATACAATTTGCCATAATTTTGCTCGATTGTAAGCGACTGTATCGCTTCTCTCCATTTTGTGACTCATATGAAGTCCTCCTTGTCGCTTTTTATGAAAGCGTTTTTATTTAGTTATATTTTATTATTCATCAGATGAATTGTCAATACAAAATTTGAAAAACTTTAAAAATAATGTTTTTTTATTAAAAACGCGCATAAATCATCTGATAATTAAGAAGGGCAACTTATTAGAAATTAAAAACATCCATATTTTTAGAGAGTCATGGGGTGAATCAACAAAAATAGCAGTAGAATATTTTATCAAGCTTAATAAAAAAGATTTAGTCCTACGTGGTATAGAACTAAATCTTTTACTTAATATTTGTCATTTATTATCTTAACTCTTAGAGTTCAAGATACAACATTTCTTTTTTATTTTACATCATGTTGTTAAAGTCCCAGACTTCTGTCCAGCCTTCGTAGAAATCAGGCTCGTGGCAAACCATGAGAATGCTTCCTCTGTAGGATTTTAGGGCACGTTTGAGTTCTTCTTTGGCATCAACGTCCAAGTGGTTGGTTGGTTCGTCAAGGACAAGAACGTTATTTTCACGATTCATTAATAAACAGAAGCGAACTTTGGCTTGTTCACCACCTGAAAGCACCTGAATTTGGCTTTCAATGTGTTTTGAAGTCAATCCACAACGTGCAAGTGCTGCACGGACTTCTGCTTGATTGAGCGCTGGGAAGGCATCCCAAACAGCTTCGAGCGGCGTTTGACGATTTCCTGCTACGACTTCTTGTTCAAAATAACCAAGTTCAATGTAATCGCCACGTTCAACACTACCTGAAATTGGCGGAATAATACCAAGCAAGCTTTTCAGCAAAGTCGTTTTACCGATACCATTGGCACCAATGATAGCGACTTTCTGATTGCGCTCAAAAGTGAGATTGAGTGGTTTTGTCAATGGGTGGTCATAACCGATTTCTAAATTCTGTGTCTGGAAGATGAAACGACTTGGTGTACGCGACTCTTTAAATTCAAAAGAAGGTTTCGGCTTTTCAGATTGTAACTCGATGCGTTCCATCTTATCCAATTTTTTCTGACGTGACATTGCCATATTACGTGTGGCAACACGCGCCTTGTTACGATTAACAAAATCTTGTAAGTCTGCGATTTCTTTCTGTTGACGTTCATAAGCTGCTTCTAATTGTGCTTTTTTCATGGCATAAACAGCTTGGAAATTATTATAATCACCAGTATAACGCACCAAATTATGATTTTCCACATGATAAACGATATTGATAACATCATTTAAGAATGGAATGTCATGTGAAATTAAGACAAAGGCATTCTCGTAATTCTGTAAATAACGTTTCAACCATTCGATGTGTTCGGCATCAAGGTAGTTAGTCGGTTCGTCCAAAAGTAAGATATCTGGTTTTTCAAGCAACAGTTTTGCCAATAGCACCTTGGTACGTTGCCCACCAGAAAGTTCGGTAACATCAGAATCCATACCAAAATCCATCACACCAAGGGCACGCGCGACTTCATCAATTTTAGCATCTAAGGTGTAAAAATCACGTGATTCCAGACGGTCTTGTAGTTCCCCTACTTCTTCCATCAAAGCGTCCATATCAGCACCATCATCCGCCATAGACATATAAATCTCGTTGATACGTGCTTCTGTCTTAAAAAGCTCATCAAAAGCTGTTCGCAAAACGTCACGCACGCTCATTCCTGCCTCAAGAACCGTGTGTTGATCTAAATAACCAGCCGTTACGTATTTTGACCACTCTACTTTTCCCTCATCTGGCTGCAAATGACCAGTAACAATGCTCATAAAGGTTGATTTTCCCTCACCATTGGCTCCGACAAGACCGATATGCTCCCCTTTTAACAGACGAAATGAGACATCCTCAAAAATCGTGCGCTCACCAAAACCATGACTTAAATGTTTAACTTCTAAAATACTCATTATTTATATTACTTTCATTCGTTTTTTATTGAAAATAGCTGCGCTAGCAGCCTAATTTTCAAATAATCTTTTCAATTATAGCATGAGTTTAAAGCCTAAATCAATGCTTTCTTTTATGAAAACGTTGATTTTCAGTAAGTAAAAAAGCTCTTGTTCAAGAGCTTGAAAAATCATTCAGAAATGGTTTTGGGTTGTGCGTGATGTGAAAAGATTTGTTTGAGAATTGGGTAGAGAATTGGAACAGAGATAATCGTTACCAGAGCTGAACCAAATGTACCACCGATTTTAACCAAGGCTGCTAGGAAAGCAACTTGAAACTGGAGACCACCAACAACGCTATTGATAATCGTGTATTTGACAAGATTACTAATAATTTTTGTTATCGCTGCAATAATCCCAACAATAATAACGTTGCGCCTTTTATCATCAGAGTGCATTAATTTTTCAAACACAAAATGAAGAACCAGACAAACTATCAAAGACTCTAATATGGTAATCCAAACTTCTGCAGCGTATCCATTTAACACATCGAATAAACCTAGTCCGATAGCTGCTACTAGCGCACCTAATCGTGAACCGTAAAGTAAAACTGCAACAACCACTAAAGCATTTCCGAAATGGACAAATTGAGCTCCAAGAGGAATACGCAAAAATTGGACACTAATGAAAATTAAAGCTGCATATAAGCTTAATTCGACAAGTTGACGTGTAGTGAGATGTTTCATTCTTTTTCCTCCTTCAAGTGCTTCATTTGAATAGCTAAATCCAACAAATAAGGTTCATAACAAAGTCCTAATTTCAAATCTCGTTTCAACTCTAAAGTCAATTGCAAGGTTTTATCAATAAAATCAAGCGCTACTTCTGCTGTTTTATCCAACGATAAGCCATGAAAATAACCAGCTCCCAAAACAGCACATAATAAATCACCTGTTCCAAAAAAATGATGCGGATAGGCCTTAGACATATGATAAGTGACGCTGCCGCTCTGTTGATTGAAATGTGCTAATCCGATTTGCCCTGCTTTGAAAGAAACACCCGTTAAAATCACGTGCTTATTATGAAATTTTTTAAGCCTTAAAAGCAATTCTTCAATATCTTTTCTTGTATAATCTTCACCGAGATAAGGAACATCTGCTAATAAACAAGCTTCAGTAATGTTTGGCGTAATGACATCAGCATTTTGGCAAAATTGCTGCATGGCGGTCACAAAATCTTGCTGATAGCCTGTATACAAACGCCCATTGTCAGCCATGATAGGGTCAACAAAACGTGCCAGTTTTCTTTGCTTAGCAAATTCTGCTATTTGATGCAATTGTTCTTGAGAGTTGAAATAACCAGTCACCAAGCCATCAACAAAAAAATTTATGGTATTCCACTGGGTTAAGAAGCCTGTTGTCGCTTGATTCAATTTTGTAATACTAATATTTTCAAAACCACCTGTATGCGACGATAAAAGCACTGTTGGCAACGGAATGACCTCAATCTGACAAGCTGACAAAACAGGTAAGGCCGTTGACAAGGCGACCTTGCCCAAACCGACAATATCATTGGCAACGATAACTGACTTTGTAGGATTCTTCATAAAAAGCAACTTTCTAATCTTTTCTCTAAAATAGCGATATCTTTAGATTAAGAGATTAAAAATATTGTAAGAAAATTCAATTTATAATACAATAGAAACAATTAAAAACTGTACGGGGACAGTCTATGACAAGTAAATATCAAGAAATCATGACGGCTATTGTAGAACAAATCGAATCTGGAATCTTAAAAAAAGGGGATAAAATCCCTTCAATTCGTGTCCTTAGTCAAACTTATCATTGCAGCAAAGACACGGTACAACGGGCACTTTTGGAACTCAAATTTAAAAATTATATCTATGCTGTTAACAAAAGTGGTTATTATGTTCTTGAAGGCAAAAGCCAAAAAGAAGAGCCACTTAATTTGAGTTTGACAGAATATAATAACATGGCGTACGAGGATTTCACGACGTGTTTGACAGAAACGTTAGTTAATCGTGAAAATTACCTTTTTAACTATTACTATCAACAACAAGGGTTGCAAGAATTAATTCTATCCTTAAAAAACTACTTGGAAAAAGGGGCTATTTACGCTAAGGAAAACGATATTTTAGTCACTTCAGGAACCCAACAAGCGCTTTATATTCTTTCACAAGTTTCATTTCCAAATAAAAAGACAACGATTCTCTTAGAACAGCCGACTTATCACCGTATGATTGATTTAGTGACTTCACAAAATCTTCCTTACCAGACGATTGAGCGTGACTTTAACGGCATTGATTTGACGACATTAGAACGATTGTTTAAAACGCAAGACATCAAGTTTTTCTACACGATTTCACGTTTTTCAAACCCACTCGGGCTATCTTATACCGCAATTGAAAAGCAAAAAATTGTAGAATTAGCTCAAAAATATGACGTTTACATCATCGAAGATGATTACATGGGAGATTTCACGAAATCAACGGATTTGCCCCTGCATTATTATGATACGTCAGGTCATGTTATCTACCTAAAATCATTTTCAATGACCATTTTTCCAGCTTTGCGTCTTGGGACAATTGTGCTTCCTCAGCCACTAATGCAGACTTTTCTGGAATACAAAAAAATGATTGACTATGACACCAATCTCATTATGCAAAAAGCCTTGTCTCTCTATTTGGATAGTGGCATGTTTGAAAAAAATCTGAATTATCTGAGTCAGGTATTTCATGAACAAGTTGCTAAAACGACCGTGCTTCTCTCACAATTTCCAAATATTCAGCATTACAGCGCATCTCTCCAGCACCTTCTGATTGAATTGCCACAAGATAGACATTTAGGAGAACTCAAATTTACCAATAAAATCAATTATTTAGAAAATAGTTATCTGACAACTCCTCAAAAGCGTTTTATCCAAATTCCAAATGATATTCATTTATCAGAAACGCTAAATATTATTGCAAAATAATCTAATATTATGAGTTCTGATAATGCAAAGAATCCCCAGAAATTTAGCTTTCTGAGGATTTTTATGTTTACATTAATAATCTGGACGTAAAACACCTGTGACTGTTTCTTTGGTAGCTTCAACATCACCGTCAATGACAACGTCGATAATGCGTTTTGCATCTTCTGGTGGGCATGATACCAATGGTAAACGCAATGGACCAGTTTCAAATCCAAGGTAATTCAACACCGCTTTGACTGGTGCAGGACTAGGATAAGAGAACAATGCATTGACTTTCGGAATGAATTGACGTTGGATAGCTGCTGCTTTTTTAATATCGCTGTTTTCAATCGCTGTAAGCATTTCGTGCATTTCGTCACCGTTAACGTGAGAGGCAACAGAAATAACACCGTCAGCCCCAAGATTCATCGCATGGAAAGCGTCGCCATCCTCACCTGTATAAATCAAGAAATCATCAGGCTTGTGCTCGATAAGGTAAGCCATATTAGCAAGGCTTGTACATTCTTTCACACCAATAATATTTGGGTGTTCAGCCAAACGCAACATGGTTTCTGGTGTCATTTCAACAACAACACGACCAGGAATATTATAAATGATAATTGGAAGCTCGCTCGCATCGGCAATTGCTTTAAAATGTTGATACATACCTTCTTGAGACGGTTTGTTATAATAGGGAACAATAGCAAGACCAGCAGCAAAGCCACCAAATGCAGCTACTTCGCGCGCAAATTCGATAGAATCGCGTGTGTCATTTGTACCAACACCAGCAATTAACGGCACGCGACCATTAACGATTTTTTGAACAGCAGCAAAGAGCTCTAATTCTTCATCGTGGGTTAGTGTTGGACTTTCAGCAGTTGTTCCTGCTAACAAGATTCCATCAGTGTGGTGAGCAAGCAAATGTTCAACAAGTTTTGGCAGAGCATCAAAATTAATTGAGCCGTCGGCATTAAATGGGGTAATCATCGCAGTGATGATTTTTACATTTCTTAAATCTTCAATAGTCATAGTAATCTCCTATTCTGTTAATTGTGTGAGATTTAGGAATTGGTTTACAGTAAATATGCTCAAAGACCAGTCTCCTAGGAAACTGGCTTGAGTTATTTATGATTATTTGAGTTCAAATTTAAGTTCTTTAGTTGGGTGTACAAGACCACGTTCATGGAGAGTTTCAGCAATTTGAACAGAATTCCATGCTGCACCTTTAAGGAGGTTATCTGAAACAACCCACATATGGATACCATTTTCAACATCTAAGTCTTTACGGATACGACCAACGAATGTTTCGCGTTTGCCAACAGCATTAGCAGCTTGTGGGTAAAGTTGGTTAGCAACATCATCTTCAAGGACAGCTCCTGGGAAGGCAGCGATTGCCGCTTTAACTTCTTCAATTGGTGCTACTTCTTTTGTTTCGATATAAACAGATTCGGAATGAGAGAAAAGAACTGGCACACGAACACAAGTTGCAGAAACTGGAAGGTCTGGTTCTTCCATGATTTTCTTCGTTTCGTTTGTCATTTTCATTTCTTCGTAAGTGTAGTCATTGTCAGTAAAGACATCAATTTGCGCAAGAGCGTTAAATGCGATTGGGAAGTGTTTCTTATCACCACCGCATGGCAAAATATCAGCGTGAACATCTTTTGGTTCAGCACCGTCATTGACTACTTCTTTGATTTCACGAATAGTTTCGTTAATAGCTGATTGACCTGCACCAGATACGGCTTGGTATGTTGAGACGATAATACGGCTCAAGCCCCATTTTTGGCGGACAGGTTCCAAAGCAACCATCATTTGGATAGTTGAGCAGTTTGGACAAGCAATGATACCGTTGTGAGCATCCAAGGCGTGAGCATTGACTTCAGGTACGACAAGTGGCACATCTGGATTTTGACGGAAATATGATGTGTTATCGACAACAACTGCTCCTGCTTTAACAGCATATGGAGCGAATTTTGCTGACACAGAACCACCTGCAGAGAAAAGAGCAATATCAACGCCTTCAAATGAATCTTCGGTTGTCAATTCAACAGTAACATCTTGCCCCTTATACTTCAATACTTTTCCAGCAGAACGTGAAGATGACAAAAGACGTACTTTGTCAATAGGGAGTGTTGATTGTTCTAATTGTTGAATCATGCGAGTTCCAACGGCGCCCGTGGCACCAACGACAGCGACTGTATAGCCCATTTCAATACCTCTTCCTGGAAAATAGTGTACTATTCTCAATTTTCTAAAAAATCATAGTAGATACATTATACAATTTTTTGAGGTAAAAGAAAAGACTGAATTTTACTTAATTTTAAAAATATTTTGACAACAAAAAAATCCCTACCAAAAAGTAGGGAAACGAGGCACTCAAATGAGTGTGACAAAAAGGTTCACACAAATTGTCAAAGTCCGCTCCTGCGTTTCTAGTCGAACTAGAATGACCTCCTCTGCGCAAATAAACTCTCAAGTTGAGTTAATTCGGCTCATCGCATGCAACTAGTATATCACAGATAGTAAGATTTGCAAAGAGCTACTCTTACATCAACGGTGCGATGGTTTTGACAAGGAGTCCAATGATTTTTTCGTATGCTGGGCGGTTATTAACCATTTCAGGGGTAACGCGTTTGCAGTCTTTTAAGGTTTGCAAACAGTCCTTATAAATATCCTGAATGGCATCGACTTTGTACATATAGGTAGCACATTCAAAATGGTGATACAAACTACGGTAATCAAGGTTAATTGTCCCAACGACAGCTTTGCTATCATCGCTAATAAAGACTTTAGCATGAACAAAACCTGGTTTATAAAGGTAAATTTTAACACCAGAGCGCATGAGTTTGCTGAAATAAGTCTTGGCTAGAGCATATGGAATTGGTTTGTCAGGGATTCCTGGCATAATAATTCGGACATCTACACCACGTTCAGCCGCAAAACAGATAGCATGCTCCATTTCACTATCTAAAATAAGATAAGGTGTCATGATATAAACGTAGTCTCTGGCGTGGTTGAGGATATCAATATAAACATTTTCTCCTATTTTGTCGATATCTAAAGGAGAGTCCCCGTAAGGAATGACATAGCCGTTGGCACGCCTTGATTTCTCATGTTCAACCAGATAAGGCTCAACAACCAATTCTTTTTCGGTTACAGACCACATTTGCAAGAAAAGCACGACAAAACTGTTAACAGCTTCGCCCTCAAGCATGATTGCAGTATCTTTCCAATGACCAAAACGTTCTAATTTATTAATGTATTCATCTGCCAAATTCACACCACCTGTGAAGCCGACTTTACCGTCGATAACAATGATTTTTCGGTGGTCACGGTAATTATAATAAGTCGAGATAAATGGTGAAATTGGTGAAAATGCTTTAGCTTGAATTCCTAGTTTTTTCAGACGTTGTGTATAGTCAAAAGACAAGGTTGAAAATTCAATCATACCGTCGTAAAGAACACGGACTTCGACACCTTCTTTCACTTTTTGCTCGAGAATACTAAGAATTTCACCCCACATAATTCCTTCAGCGATGATGAAAAATTCCATAAAAATGTACTTTTCGGCTTTCAGTAGCTGTTTTTTTAATTCTTCAAAAAAAGCTTCACCAATCGGAAAATAAGTGACCTCTGTATTTTGATAAGCTGGGAAATTTCCACGACTGCGGTCAAAATATTGTACCAAATGATAGGTTGTTGATGTGTTACCTTTTAAAACTTTCAAAATCTCTTGATTGTCTGGCAAATATTTAGCACTACTATCAACCAATTCGTTCATTCGTTGCTTGAGTCCGCGATACCCCCAATCACGTTTGGTGTAAATGAGAAAAAGCGACCCCAATAATGGCGCGATCATAACCAAAATCAGCCATGTGACACGTGAGAGAGCATCCATCTCACTATTTACCAAATACAAAACAGCTGTAATAGCCAAAGCGCGCTCGATAATTTCCATCCAAATGCGGTATTGATCAACCCAAGCAAATGAAGCTATCAAGAAAAACAGTTGCAGTATCAAGAGAACAGAAATAACGGTTGTTCGACTAAAAATCCCTCGAAGAAAACTACGTCGGCTCTTATCCAACAAGCGCATAGCTTTATCTTTGTTTTTATTTTTATTTTCGATAATCATAACCTCCATGTTCGTCTGTTCTTGCTAACCATTATATCATATTTTCCACCTTGTTTTCCTATTGAAAAACCAGAACCAAAAAAAGTCAACCGAGGTTGACTTGAAAAAAATTTATGTTAATTATAAAACCATTATTCCTAATATTTTTAGTGAAATCGCCAAACTTTCATATGTCTATAAGTTAAGAAAGTTAATAACGAGTGTCCAAGTAATAGAAAGAAACTAATTAGTAGAAAATTGCCTGTAACCGTAGAACCCAGAAAACCCTTTTCGCTACTCATTATAATAAGTATATTTTTGATATCAGTTTGATTAATTGGAAAGAAATAAAGGTATTTAACAATGATGTTTTTTTCGAATAACCTCATTAAGAGAGCTGGTAGGAGGTATAACCCCGTTGCGGTAGCAAATGCAGAAAGTGGAGTTTGTACCAAACTTGATATAAGTAAGCTTAATGCGACAATAAATAAAATACCAATAAACTGCAAAATAATGAACCACAGGTACACCTGTAAATGATTCCATGCCATTGGGAAGTCATAAAGTTTCATTGCAAAATTTGCTTGAATACTAGCTTTCCAACCGCTGGTGTCATGCATACAGATAAAAATAATAATATTGATGACATGGACTAAAACAAAAATACTTATTGAGGCTAGAAGTCCTGCAGATAATTTACTAATTAATGATTTACTTCTGCCGTATTTTGTAGTAAATAGAATTTGATTCATATTCTTTGAAGTATCATCAGAGAATATTACAGAGCAAATCAGTACCACTATTATTGCAATGAGAATATAAAGATTTCCCATTACTCGATACAATTCCGTCCACGGGACATAGTTTCCTAATTGTAGTGGTTTATTAAAGGTTTTGAAATTCTTTTCAGCTAATGATTTTATATCGATTTCATCAACAGATAATCTATCTCCTGCTTTTGTTCTATCAATCATCGTTAAATAAATATCAGAGTTATTTTTCGAGATAAACGCAGACACAATATCATAATAAAACGGATAAAATGGTCCGTTGTACATTTCATGTTTAAGGTTACTTTGGAATAAATTAATATAATCAGAAATGATTAGTTCAATCTTGTCATCTATCAAGTTCCCAGCGTATTTTTCTTTTATCGTTTTATCTAATTTTGCAGTATAACCATTTTGTGAATTGTCTCTAGCTGCCATATTTTCTTGAGAGTAATGATATCCCACGAAAAAAATGCCAAAAAGTATAAAAGCCGAAGCTATTAAAGCCCCTATTACAGTCCGATTTTGCCTAATTTTTGCCATTTCAAATTGCACTAAATTCATCATCACTTTTTCCTCTTTCTCTAAAATAATAGAGATATAAATCTTCTAATGATGCTGTTACCTGAACAGCACTAGGGACTGGACGTTGGGCGGAAACGATTCTAACAATAACTCCTTTCGAATCATTGCGACTATTGCTAATGAGGAAACGGCTTTCTAATTTCTCAGCTTCTTCTTGTGAAACAAAGCATTCCCAAACTTGCCCTTCGATTTCAGCTGCTAAGTTACGAGGAGTTCCTTTTGCCTGCAGAATGCCGTCTTTTAAAATTAAAATCTCATCTGCTACGGATTCAACATCTGAAACAATATGTGTTGATAAAATGATAATTTTATCTCTTGATAGATAACTAAGGAGTTTTCTAAATCTGATTCTTTCTTTTGGGTCTAATCCTACTGTCGGTTCGTCTAAAATTAAAATTGTAGGGTCATTAATGAGCGTTTGCGCAATACCTAAGCGTTGTTTCATTCCACCAGAATATTGCTTAATTTTTTTATTTTTAACACTTCCTAGACCAACAAAATCTAATAGTTCTATACATCTTTTCTTTGCTGTTTTACTATTGAGACCTTTTAGCGCTGCTATATAAAGCATAAATTTAAGCCCCGAAAAGTCAGGATAATAATTAAAATCTTGTGGAAGATAGCCTAAAATTGATCGAAATTCTTCAGCTTGGTCTTTAATATCTCTACCGTTAAAAAGTACCTGCCCACTATCGGCTTTGAGTAAATCGCATATTATTCGAAATAAAGTTGTTTTACCAGAACCATTTGCTCCTAGAAGTCCATAGATTCCTGGCGTCAAATCAAATGAAATTTGTTTTAAAATTTGAACATTACCATAGGATTTTGATATATTATTTAACCGTAACTTCATCAGATGACCCCTCTACTAAATATTTTTTTGTATTGTTGATAAATTAAATATAGTAATATAACGCTACTTATCACAAAAGCAAATCTCCAATATACTAAGTTCATTCGATAAATACCAAAGATATTACTTGCAATGAATGAAATAACACAAACAACACCAGATACCGACCAAATTAAATAACGATTAAGGTAGTTTCGCCATGAGGTTATTACAAGAAATAGAAAAATACAAATGATATTATAATGCACAAGTAGATACAATAAAATCAGCCAAACAGAGAGAGCTAAACTATTCGAGGTGACCAAGGATAACGCAACGATAATAACGAAATCTACTATTCCGAAAATCAAGAATTTAAGTAATATATGTTGGCTCAAATTATATTTAAACGTTTCTTCCAATTCCCACATACCATGGGTAAAGCTTCTAAAAAGTTCATCCATGAAGAAGAGAACAGAAATAGCTAAAAGAGCAACCAGAGGGTGCATAATGGTAGTAATTTTTTCATCTTTATCAATATTTAAAATTATTAAAATACTAATGAAAAGCAAACCAAATTGACTTAACCAAACTTTCCAACTAATAAACTGTAAAGTAGAGAATAATAAATCTAATACTGAGTGTCTTTGTAACTGTTGCTTTTCAATAATTTTTTTCCCTTTAGCAATAACTTCTTTTTTTTCGTTGGGATTACTATCTACCTTATAAATTTCTAGAATTTCTCTAATATCCCTAGTCATTTCTAAACTCCTCCTCATTCAAGTAACTAGCTAACTTTTTAAGCCCCTGATGTATTCGCGATTGTGCTGTTGCAACTCCGACACCTGTAATTTTAGCGATTTCTTTAACTTTCAAATCTTGATAAAAACGTAAAATAATAGCCTCTTTTTGCAAAATAGGAAGCTTATCTAAAGCGGTTTGTATCAACTGACTATCTACTTGATTTATTAGAAGTTTTTCGATTGTTTCTGTTTTGTCAATCAAAGTATTTTCAATTATTTCCGTTTGTTCCAGTTGCTTTTTCTTAGCATAGCTATTGCAGTGATTAACTGCAATTGTATAGAGGTAGTTGTAAAATTTTCCTCTAAAACGGTAAGTTGGGAGAGATTGAATAACTTTCAAGAAGATATCCTGAGTTAAGTCTTCTGCTAGTTCTTTATTTCCAAAAAATCTACGAAAACAGTACGCATAAATCTTGTCATAATACTTATCTACCAATATTTCCCAAGCATCAGTATCGCCCCGCTTTATCCGTATTATTAATAAATAATCATCAATCAAATTTCTTCACCTATCATAATTTTCTAGCTTCATAAATTATTAACTCTATTTTAGCTAAAACCATTTAAAAATTGAAAAAATTTTTAAAAATAATTAACTATGAATCCTGTGCATAAAAAAAGCCAACCGAGGTTGACTTTTTGACTATGTTGATTTTAGAACAATCCGATAGCTGTGCCGTCTTCAGCGACGTCCATGTTAAGTGCAGCTGGTTTTTTAGGTAAACCAGGCATTGTCATCACATCACCTGTGAGAGCGACGATGAAGCCTGCACCAGTTTTTGGTACAAATTCGCGGATTGTGATATCAAAATCTTCTGGTGCTCCTAGGAGTGCTTGGTTATCAGAGAAGCTGTATTGTGTTTTAGCCATACAAACTGGCAATTTATCCCAGCCGAATTGGGCAAATTGTTTCAATTGTGTTTTGGCTTTCTTTCCAAAGATAACTTTGTCACCGCCATAGATTTCAGTCACAATCTTAGTAACTTTTTCTTCAAGAGAATCTTCATCTGAATAAAGACGTTTGTAATCGGCATTACCATTTTCAACAGCATTAACAACAGCATTGGCAAGGTCGATACCACCGTCAGCACCATTTGCCCAAACGCTAGTAAGTTCTACTGGAACGTCGATTTCAGCGCAAAGTTCTTTAAGCACAGCAATTTCAGCTTCAGTATCTGCGACAAATTCATTGATTGCTACGACTGCTGGTACGCCAAATTTACGAACATTTTCAACGTGACGTTTAAGGTTAGCAAATCCAGCACGAACTGCTTCAACATTTTCTTCACCAAGGTCTGTTTTAGCTACGCCACCATGCATTTTAAGGGCACGAATTGTAGCAACAATAACAACCGCATCTGGTGTTGTTGGAAGATTTGGTGTTTTGATATCAAGGAATTTTTCAGCACCAAGGTCAGCACCAAACCCTGCTTCTGTGATTGTGTAATCAGCTAAGCGAAGCGCTGTTGCTGTTGCAAGAACTGAGTTACAACCATGAGCAATGTTAGCAAATGGTCCGCCGTGAACAAAAGCTGGTGTTCCGTAGATCGTTTGAACAAGGTTGGGTTTGATAGCGTCTTTAAGGATAAGTGTCAAAGCACCTTCGACTTTAAGGTCACGAACGTAAACTGGTGTACGGTCATAACGATAAGCAACCACGATATTTGCCAAACGTTCTTTCAAATCGTTGATATCAGTTGCTAAGCACAAGATTGCCATGATTTCTGAGGCAACAGTGATGTCAAAGCCGTCTTCACGTGGAATACCATTAACAGGGCTGCCAAGACCAATTGTGACATGACGAAGGGCGCGGTCATTGAGGTCAACAACACGTTTCCAAATAATACGACGTTGGTCAATGCCAAGCTCGTTTCCTTGATGAAGGTGATTATCGATAATTGCTGAAAGGGCATTGTTTGCCGTCGTAATCGCATGCATATCACCTGTAAAGTGGAGGTTAATATCTTCCATTGGAAGAACTTGGGCGTAACCACCACCTGCTGCTCCACCTTTGATTCCCATGACAGGACCAAGAGATGGTTCACGCAAAGCAAGCATAGTTTTTCTGCCGATTTTATTTAAAGCATCAGCAAGACCGATTGACATTGTTGATTTTCCTTCACCTGCCGGTGTTGGGTTAATCGCTGTTACAAGAACCAATTTACCTGGTTTGTTTTCTTGGATAGATTTGATTTTATCGAAAGACAATTTAGCTTTGTATTTGCCATAAAGTTCAATATCATCAAATGTAATACCGACTTTTTCAACAACTTCTGTGATTGGTTTGAGTGCGACACTTTGTGCAATTTCGATATCAGATTTCACGGGATTCTCCTCTGGTTAGTTAATGATTAATAAAAATATTATAACATACTTTTTCAAAAACGCACATTATTTCCTTTTGTAAATATCAATGTTCGTTTTTTGTGTTTATGAAATTTACAACAATAGTTTTAAATTAATTAAAAACAACTTTTCGTTAAATACGATAACTTAGGCTAATATATGATTGTCTCGGTAAAAGAGTTTTGAGAGTATTAAACCAATCCCAGTACTAATCAGAACTTTTAATAAACTAATTACAAGTCAAAAGGACAGTTACTAATAAGAAATACCGAACAATCAAGGTCAAAAGTAGATTACTTCGGTTGAAAACAAGATTTGTATTTAGTAAGCCTTGGATTGTTGCACTGATAAGGCTGATTGTTTGGTGATATTAATTATTCCACCATCAATATTGAGTGTAGATATTTCTTAAAGAAGTATCTTCGTTATTATTATCGGAATGAATAGCACCTTCGGTAGAAGTCAAATTAAGACCTGATAAAAATGATGCCACCACTCCTGCTAAAGGCGCTAGAAACATTAATCGCATGAAAATGGAAGATTCACCGTATGTTCGTTTAGTATTCGTGGATTTTCTGCCATAGCTTATCTAACTTCTTCAGATTCAGAAACAGCAATTAAACCATTTAAATAAAGGGTGGACTAACAGTAAAGGTATTGACAACACTACTGTCGTAACGTTCCAAAACTACCATCTGAATAGATAGCTAAATCATCATAATCAGATTGTCGATTGGTACTACGATATATCACACCGTTTTTAATCACATAACCTGACGTATTAGCGCTGTAATAGTCACCGTTAATGGCAAAAATGCATTTTTACTTGAAGCTATACTAGACGTGGTTTCTGTAATATTCGTTCCCAAAGTGTCCTGCGCTAACGCTGTTTTTAAATAATCTGTACTAGAAAGTGTAATATCTGCTACATAATACGTTGTATTGCTTGTGTTTCCTGTCGTAATGATGATAGAGATATTGTCATCTTGATATGAAGTATCTGTTGTCGTCACTTCGCCTGTTTCTGTCGATGCCGTCGTGCTACTGCAACTTTAGTTACCGCTGATGGTATCACAAATGTTTTCAAAAGAACATAAACATTTGCAGATAATATAACAAAGTGTAAGCATATTTTTTAGAAGTCTCATCACCTTCTCTGTTCATCCAACATAAACTTAGTTAAGCCTATCAAATTTGGCCAAAGATCTTCTGAAAAATAGCTAAAAGAAAACCAAATTCTTGATTTTTGTATTAATCAATTTACGAAAAAAATGTTTTTGTGTATAATAAATCTATGAAAATCTTAATCACATCTGGTGGAACAACCGAAAAAATCGATTCTGTTCGTGGTATTACTAATCACGCAACAGGAAGTTTAGGAAAATACATTGCAGAAATGTTTTTACAAAATGGACACGAGGTGACTTTAGTAACGACCAAAGAAGCTGTCAAACCTCAAAAACAACCATATTTGACAACCTATATCGTCTCAAATGTTGACAGTTTGGTTGAAACTTTAGAGCCACTTGTTAAGACACATGACATTTTTATTCATAGCATGGCTGTGTCTGATTACACTCCTCTCTATATGACTGATTTAGATGAGATTGAAAATGCCGAGCATATTTCCGATTTGCTGACACAGCAAAATACCGAATCAAAAATTTCATCTAAAGCAGATTATCAAGTGCTCTTTTTAAAGAAAACGCCTAAAGTCATCAGCTTGGTCAAAACATGGAATCCTGATATCATGCTGATTGGCTTTAAATTGTTGGTTAACGTCAGCAAGGATGAATTGTTTGCGGTGGCGCGTGCTAGTTTGAAGAAAAATAAAGCACACTATATCGTCGCCAATGATTTAAATGAAATCACTGGGACACAGCACCACGCTTATTTGCTCAGTGAAAACGGCGTAACCGAAGCCGAAACAAAAGCTGAGTTGGCTAAATTAATTTTTGAAAGGGTGACAAATCATGACTAAAACAATCGTACTGGCTGTTTCAGGGAGCATTTCTGCCTACAAAGCAGCTGATTTAAGCAATCAGTTAACCAAATTAGGGTATCAAGTGCACGTTTTAATGACTGAGGCTGCAACGCAATTTATAGCGCCACTAACATTGCAAGTTTTATCAAAAAATCCTGTTCATCTTGATGTTATGAAAGAAGACGACCCAAAAGTTGTTAATCATATTGAACTAGCAAAACAAGCCGACTTATTCGTAGTTGCTCCTGCTTCTGCTAATACAATCGCTAAATTAGCTCATGGTATCGCAGATAATATTGTTACAGCAACTGCGCTAGCTTTGCCGACAGATACTCCCAAATTGATTGCGCCAGCTATGAATACCAAGATGTATGACAATCCACTAACGCAACGCAATTTACAAATCTTGCAAGAAGTCGGTTATCAAGAAATTGAACCGCGTTCAAGCATGCTTGCCTGCGGTGATGTTGGACGTGGTGCTCTTGCTGAATTAGACGCTATCATTCAAAAAATTCAAGACACCATTGAGAACTAAAAATCAAAACCGACACTTGTCGAGACAGCTGTAAATTTGTATAATGAATTGGGCATTTGGAAAACTAAAAATTTCAAATGCTACATTTTTCAGTCCATTTAGGAGGAATTATGAAAAAAAATAAAGCAGCAACCGATGTTGCTATTATTGCTATCTTCTTTGCTATTATGCTTGTGATAAATTTTCTAACAAGCTTAGTGTTTAACCTTTGGCCTGTTCCAATCAAGCCTACGCTCGTGCATGTTCCAGTTATTATCGCTTCTATTGTCTATGGACCACGAATTGGCGCTATCCTAGGTGGATTAATGGGGATTATGAGTGTTACCGTAAACACTCTGACATTGTTACCAACAAGTTATCTCTTTTCTCCATTCGTTGAAAACGGGAATTTTGCTTCGCTAATCATTGCTCTTGTTCCACGTATTCTAATCGGTATAACACCTTATTTTGTTTATAAATGGCTACATAATAGAACTGGACTTGTTATCGCTGGTGCGATTGGTTCGATGACAAATACCATTTTCGTTTTGGGAGGCATTTTCCTACTCTTCTCAAACGTTTATAACGGAAATATCCAAGCTCTGCTTGCTATTGTTTTTGGAACAAATGCTATCGCTGAAATGATTATTTCTGCCATTTTAACACTTGCACTTGTTCCAAGTTTACAAAAAATTAAAAATTAATGTTGAAAATCATGGGCTAAAAAGCTCGTGATTTTTTACTTAAAGCTAGTAAAATTTTCAAGTGTTTTCAAGAGTTAAACAACCGTTTGCGTAATCTTCAAAAAATTCCTCAAAACCCTTATATATCAATATATTCACTTATCTCAAATTAGGACTAGAAAAATCTTTTACAAAGTGGTATAATGAAAGCGTTTAGAAGAACAGAAAAAGGAGTTCCATTATGACTTACACTGAAAACTATCAAAAATGGCTTAACTTTGCGGAACTACCCGACTATCTCCGCGAAGAATTGGTAGCCATGGATGAGAAAACCAAAGAAGACGCCTTCTATACAAATCTTGAGTTTGGTACTGCAGGCATGCGTGGTATCATTGGTGCTGGTACTAACCGCATTAACATCTACGTTGTCCGCCAAGCAACTGAAGGTTTGGCAAAACTCATCGAAACTAAAGGTGAAGACGTTAAAAAACGTGGTGTTGCGATTGCTTACGATTCTCGCCACTTCTCGCCAGAATTCGCATTTGAATCTGCTCAAGTTTTAGCAAAACATGGTATTAAAACTTATGTCTTTGAATCACTTCGTCCAACACCAGAATTGTCATTTGCAGTTCGTCATCTTGGCACATTTGCAGGTATCATGGTAACTGCTAGTCACAACCCAGCTCCATTTAACGGTTATAAAGTTTATGGTGAAGACGGTGGACAAATGCCACCAGCTGACGCTGACGCTTTGACTGACTTTATCCGTGCTATTGAAGATCCATTTGCTATCGAATTGGCTGACCTTGAAGAAAGCAAGGCTTCTGGTCTTATCGAAGTTATCGGTGAAGCTGTCGATGCTGAATACCTTAAAGAAGTCAAAGATGTTAACATCAACCAAAAATTGATTGATGAATACGGTAAAGACATGAAGATTGTTTACACACCACTTCATGGTACTGGTGAAATGCTTGCTCGTCGCGCACTTGCTCAAGCTGGTTTTGATTCAGTTCAAGTTGTTGAAGCTCAAGCTGTTCCAGACCCAAATTTCTCTACTGTAAAATCTCCAAATCCAGAAAACCAAGAAGCTTTTGCTCTTGCTGAAGAACTTGGTCGTAAAGTTGACGCTGATGTTCTTGTCGCAACTGACCCAGATGCTGACCGTCTCGGCGTTGAAATTCGTCAAGCAGACGGTTCATACCGTAACCTTTCTGGTAACCAAATCGGTGCTATCATCGCTAAATATATTCTTGAAGCTCACAAAACAGCTGGAACTCTTCCAGAAAATGCAGCTTTGGCAAAATCAATCGTTTCAACTGAATTGGTAACAAAAATTGCTGAAAGTTACGGCGCTACAATGTTTAATGTCTTGACTGGTTTCAAATTTATCGCTGAAAAAATTCAAGAATTTGAAGAAAAACATAACCACACTTACATGTTTGGTTTCGAAGAAAGCTTCGGTTACCTCATTAAACCGTTCGTACGTGATAAAGATGCTATTCAAGCTGTTCTTATCGTTGCTGAAATTGCAGCTTACTATCGCTCATGTGGTTTGACATTGGCTGACGGTATTGAAGAAATCTACAAAGAATACGGGTACTTCGCGGAAAAAACAATCTCAGTTACGCTTAGCGGTGTTGATGGAGCTGCTGAAATCAAGAAAATTATGGATAAATTCCGTGACAATGCCCCTGCACAATTCAACACAACTAATATTGTAAAAACTGAAGACTTCTTGACTCAAACAGCCACAAGCACAAACGGCGTTGAAAAATTGACAACTCCACCAAGCAATGTATTGAAATACACACTTGCAGACGATTCTTGGATTGCCGTTCGCCCTTCAGGTACTGAACCAAAAATCAAATTCTATATCGCTACAGTTGGTACAGACTTAGCTGATGCAGAAGCTAAAATTACTAATATCGAAAAAGAAATCAACAATTTCGTTAAATAATGATTGATTAATATCAAAACAACTCCTTCTATCATGAGGAGTTGTTTTTTTACTTATTTAATAAAGAATTATATTGATTTTAAAATAAAAAGTCCCCCATTATTATGAGGTAGTCAAATATATAAATAGCTAAAGAACCAAGGTTAGATGTTAGCAGTTAGCCATGCGATGATAAACAATAAAGTAAAACCAAATAGATAAATAAGACCGATGATTGATAACCTTTTAAGTCGAGGTTTAACTTGATGTTCTTTGTTATTTACTAATGAATAATTAAGATAAGCAAAGAATGGCGTTGTGATGAATGATGCAATCATTGCAAAACGAAGCATTGTTGCAACATTACCAGCAAAAAGATAAACAATGACCAATCCAATAACTGCTGTCAATGTCATCCAACCATAAAGTACTTTTTGAGAAGCTTCCTTTTTGTCAAGAAGTAGACGGAGCGCTTCGTTATTCGCAAGTGAATATCCGTCAATAACTGTGATAACCGTTCCGAAAATACATAGGAAAGCAATAAGCGTAATCAAGAAACGAGACCATTCGCCAAGAACAGAAGCGTACATATTGATAGATTGAGCAATGTAAGCTGCTGAAGCGCTTTTTGCTTAGTTCGCCAATTCGATTGTTGTTCTATATTTTCAGTCATAAAACAGACCTCTCCCTAAGTATTTTTTAAATATTCAGATAATTATGACTTGTGTAAACGCAATTTTACAACTTACCTATCAGAAAGTCAACCTTATTTTAGGAAAAAGTTTGAAAAAAATGAGTATTAAAAATCCCCGCTTTTCAAAGCGAGGAAAATCATAAATTTACAGCTTAGTTAAATAGATTTTTAAAGAAATTAACAATTGCTTGCCAAATGTTCGCTAGGAAGCCTTTGCTTGATTCCAAAGCGTTTGTGGCATCAAAATTAAGATTAATTCCTTTAAATGTTGAACTTGCATTTGAAACAATGCTATCTTTCAAAGAGGCAAGTGTCGATTTAAAACTACTGCTATCAATGATACTTGATTTTGAAAGGTTAAAAGCAAAGTTAACAATCAAGGTAATTTGGTCACTTGACAAAACATCTTTTAGCTCATAATTATCAAGGGTTTCTTCAACGATTTTACGAACATCTTCTTTTGAAACGCCATCACCAGCATCTGCAACGGCTGATTTAATGTCGGTTAAGGCAACGTTCAACTTGTCAGCATCATAACCGTCTGTTCCTTGATTCTCAGAATTGATAGTCGATAGAGCTTCTAACTCTTCTTGAGCTAATTCTTTGCTTTCATCAGAAACATCAACACCATTTTCTTCTAAAGAATAATAAATTCCAGCTAACGCTGACTCACCTGTAACAGCGATTGGCGAAGCTACTGTAATAGCTGCATGCTCAATTCCTAATGTAACAGCTGCATTTCGATACATATCTTCGGTAACTTTTGTAATATTCTCTGGTGTGACAATATTAACCGTCAATGTTTCTGAAGAACCTAATTTTTGAATTTTAACAGATGAATACAATTGCAAGCTAGAATCGTCTGCAACGTTCATAATATTAGCATAGGCACTTGTTGTAATGGTCTTAACACTTGTATCCTTTGAACTGTCATACCCTAACAAAGCTAGCGTTTGTGAGCGTTGGTCATCTGACAAAGAGTATCCTAAAACATAGTCGGGTTGAACATAAGTTTCATCAATAACATCCTGAACAGAGTTACTTGATGCTTGAACGCTGTTAACAGTGATAATAGATAAAGCTGCTAAAGCACAAGTCATCAATGTCTTTTTAAATTTCATCTTAATCATTTTCCTTTCTCTTAGAGACCTTATTATACCATTTATTGAGAATTCAGTCTGAAAAAACTGTTTTATTTCACGCTAAACTACTCATGTAATTCTAGTGGCAAACCATCCGGGTCGAAAAAGAAGGTCATTTTCTTACCTGTATAATCATCATAGCGAACAGGTTGAACATAAATTCCCTTGCTTTCCAACTCAGCTTTGTAAGCGTCAACATCATTAACATAAAAAGCCAAATGACGTAGCCCACAAGCCTCCATATGATACTTAGGTTGCCCAACACGTTTTGGCGGTGCAACATAATATGGATCACTAAGCTTATTTCCAAAAATCTCTAATTCAATCGTTCCACATTTTAAATCAAGTTTGTAATCGTGGCGCTCTGGTCTATGATTTTCACGAATAATCTCAAAACCTAGTTTATTGACGTAAAAATCACGTGATTTTTCATAGTCAGAGACAATGAGTGCGACATGGTGAACTGCATTTAATTTCATTATTTTCTCCTTAACAAGAAATAAAAGCTGGGGTTGTCCCAACTTTTACCTTAAAATGTCATTTGATTATAGGAATACTCAAATGCTTCAAGAATATCATCTGATGCCTCGTTATAAGCCACGGAAGATTCAAGGTTTCCTTTAACGACAATACGTTCAGTTGCTTCTTGGTCCATGCAAGTAACAAGTGTCACTTGAGATTGTCCAGGAACGTCGTTGATAACCTCTGAACGATCTGGGGTAACTGATTCAACCTCTGTAATCACATAAGTGTAAATGGTTGATTTATCTGTTAAATAAATTTTCATTCCCACTTTTGCGTTTTCTAGAGGAGAAAAAAGCATTTTGGAAGAACCAACCAAGCCAAATACGTGATGACTAGCTAGAGCGTAATTATTTTCACCACCCATGACTTGGTTTTCTTTCATTGTTCCAGCTCCATAGGATAATTCTGTATTTCCTAGTCCTTTAAAAATTGGCAAATTAATACCAACATCTGGTACTGCTATGCCACCAATAACGGGCAGATTAGCACTATTTGCCTGAGCTTTTAAAACAGATTGAGTGGAAACGGGTTCTACTGATGAAAAATCATAAGTAACATCAGCACTCTCATTTTCCTTGATTTTCTTTTTAGAAACTTTAGTGATTTGATAATGATTTGACTCTTGACCAATCAAAAAATTACAAATAGATTTGTGAAAAATCAAAGCTATGCCAACAACCAATAAAAGCAAACATAAAAACAATCTAAGAGTGTTCCAGAACCGATATGTTTTTTTCTCTTTTTTTACCATATTACTCTAGGTCTTCTCCAGTTTTTTCTTCCTCTTCTTCTGGCTCAACAAGTGCAAACGTCATAAGTTTAGCGTCTTGGTCAAGTTTCATGATTTTTACACCTAATGTGGCACGACCTGTTTGTGAGATACTAGCAACATTTGTACGAATAATAACCCCTGTGTCAGTAATAACCATAATATCTTCATCGCCATTCACGGTTGCTAAGCCTGCTAACTGGCCATTCTTTTCAGTAATATTTGCAGTCTTAATACCTTTACCACCACGACCTTTGGTTGGGTATTCTGAAGCTAATGTACGTTTTCCGTAACCTTTTTCCGTAATAACAAGTACTTCTTGGTCATCTGAAATACGTGAAGCTCCGACCACTTCATCACCTTCACGAAGATTGACACCACGAACACCTGTAGCAGAACGGCTCATGCTACGCACGGCAGACTCATTGAAACGAACGCTGTAACCAGTTTTAGTACCGATAATAATATCGTTGTTACCATTTGTTCTGATAACGTTGATTAATTCATCACCATCTTTAAGATTAAGGGCTTTTAGTCCATTTTGGCGAATATTGCTAAATTCAGATTCTAGGGTACGTTTAACAACACCTTGACGCGTAACGAAGAAAAGATAACTTTCTTTGTCATCATGCCCAGACTCACTAATGATTGTCTGAACGATTTCACCTTCATCTAATTTCAAAAGGTTAACAATTGGCAATCCTTTGGCTGTACGTCCATATTCTGGGATTTCATAAGCTTTCAAGCGATAAACGCGACCTTTGTTTGTCATAAAATAAACATGGTCGTGGGTACTTGTGGATACCAATTCACGAACAAAATCATCATCATTAACACCAGTACCTTGAACACCACGTCCACCACGTTTTTGGGCACGGAATTCATCTTGCGCCAAACGTTTAATATACCCTTTATTTGAAAGAGTAATAAGAACGTCTTCTTCTTCAATCAAGTCTTCATCTTCAAGAGAAAGAACTTCCCCAACCATCAATTCTGTACGACGTGGGTCAGCATACTTACGCTTGATATCATCCATTTCTTCTTTGATGATCGCGACAACACGTTCTGGTTTTGCTAAAATATCAGCTAAATCAGCAATTAAAGCAAGCAAATCATCGTATTCAGCTTGGATTTTTTCACGTTCCAAACCTGTCAAACGACGAAGACGCATATCAAGGATAGCTTGGCTTTGACGTTCAGACAAATCAAAACGGCTCATCAATTCACCTTGGGCAATCACATCTGTTTCACTGTTTCGGATAATGCTGATAACCTCATCAAGGTGATCAAGTGCAACCAGCAACCCTTCTAAGATGTGAGCGCGTTTTTCAGCCTTAGCTTTATCAAATTCTGTACGACGAACAATAACTTCTTTTTGATGTTCAATATAATCAACAATGATTTGTTTTAAAGAAAGAATCTTTGGTACACCATTTTCAATAGCGAGCATATTAAAGCTAAAGTTTGTTTGTAAACTGGTTAATTTAAACAAGTTATTTAAGATAACATTTGCTGAGGCATCGCGGCGTACTTCGATGACGAAACGAATACCTTCACGGCTTGATTCATCACGAACAGCTGTAATTCCTTCAATACGTTTTTCTTGCGCTAAGCGAACAATGTGTTCATGTACTTTCGTCTTGTTAACACCGTATGGGAATTCTGTGACAACGATACGTTCGCGTCCACTCTTAGTTGTTTCAATTTCAGTGCGAGAACGTAAAACGATTGATCCTTTACCTGTTTCGTAAGCTTTACGAATACCAGATTTTCCCATAACAAGTGCACCTGTTGGAAAGTCAGGACCAGGCAAGACTTCCATTAGTTCACGTGTTGTTACGTCAGGGTTATCCATAACCAGCTTGACGGCATCAATAGACTCTCCTAAGTTGTGCGGTGGGATATTCGTTGCCATACCAACAGCAATCCCTGTAGCGCCATTAACAAGCAAGTTTGGAAAACGTGACGGCAAAACAAGCGGCTCGCGCTCACTACCATCGTAGTTATCTTGAAAATCAACGGTATTTTTGTTAATATCACGAAGCATTTCAAGAGCAATTTTGCTCATGCGTGCTTCTGTATAACGCTGAGCAGCAGCACCGTCACCATCCATAGAACCGAAGTTCCCGTGCCCATCAACAAGCATATGACGATAGCTCCACCACTGTGCCATACGAACCATGGCTTCATAAATAGACGAATCGCCATGTGGGTGATATTTACCCATAACATCCCCAGTGATACGCGCAGATTTCTTATGAGGTTTGTCTGGTGTCACACCGAGCTCATTCATTCCATATAAAATACGACGATGAACTGGTTTTAATCCATCGCGTACATCCGGAAGCGCACGAGCGACAATAACAGACATGGCGTAATCAATAAAGCTCGTCTTCATTTCTGAAGTCAGATTTACGTCAATTAAATTCTTATCCTGCATTAAGGAAAAACACTCCTTTTCTAGTGTAAAACTCTACTTCATTATACCACATTTTTGGCAAAAATAGCGCTTTTTCGCCAGAATCACTTGCTTTCTTGTTTTTTTCAAAGTTTTTACAATTTAGTTCGTGACATATCTTACTTAACGTGTTAAAATATTATCGTATGGGCGAGAGTCCCTAAAAAAATTAAGGAGATGTTTAGATAAATGACTGCAACTAAACAACACAAAAAAGTTATCCTTGTTGGTGACGGTGCCGTAGGTTCATCTTACGCATTCGCACTTGTAAACCAAGGAATCGCACAAGAACTTGGTATCATCGAAATCCCACAATTGTTCGACAAAGCTGTTGGGGATGCTGAAGACCTTAGCCACGCTCTTGCTTTCACTTCACCTAAAAAAATCTATGCTGCTAAATACGAAGACTGTGCAGATGCTGACCTTGTTGTTATCACTGCTGGTGCACCTCAAAAACCAGGTGAAACTCGCCTTGACCTTGTTGGTAAAAACCTTGCTATCAACAAATCAATCGTAACTGAAGTTGTTAAATCTGGTTTCAACGGAATTTTCTTAGTCGCTGCTAACCCAGTTGACGTTTTGACTTACTCTACATGGAAATTCTCTGGCTTCCCTAAAGAACGCGTTATTGGTTCAGGTACTTCACTTGACTCAGCTCGTTTCCGTCAAGCATTGGCTGAAAAACTTGATGTTGATGCACGTTCAGTTCACGCATACATCATGGGTGAACACGGTGACTCAGAGTTTGCAGTTTGGTCACACGCTAACGTTGCAGGTGTAAACCTTGAAAACTACCTAAAAGATGTTCAAAATGTTAACGAAGCTGAATTGGTTGAACTTTTCGAAGGTGTTCGTGATGCTGCTTACTCAATCATCAACAAAAAAGGCGCTACATTCTATGGTATCGCTGTTGCGCTTGCTCGTATCACTAAAGCAATCCTTAATGACGAAAATGCAGTTCTTCCACTTTCTGTATTCCAAGAAGGTCAATACCCTGGCGTAACTGACTGCTACATCGGTCAACCAGCTATCGTTGGTGCTCATGGTATCGTTCGTCCAGTTAATATTCCTTTGAATGACGCTGAACAACAAAAAATGGAAGCTTCTGCTAAAGAATTGAAAGCTATCATCGACGAAGCTTTCTCTAAAGAAGAATTTGCTTCTGCAGCTAAAAACTAATTTTAGTTTTTAGCACACTAAAAGCTATCCTGAATCAGGATAGCTTTTTTGTACTCCACTTATTTCGCATTTAACGCTGCCATTGTAATATAATTGTATGGTTTGTTGAAATGCGGTAGGAAGAATAAGTCTGTTAAAGCAAGTTTATCAATCGTCACTTGTTCTTGGATAGCAAGTGAGAACAAGTGAATCCCCATTGAAATGTCTTTTTTCGCCATTATTTGTGCACCAAGAATGACACGTGATGTTTTATCATAAACAATTTTTAGAGTAACTTGAAAATTATCTTTTTGAATAAATTCCGGCTTTTGATTATCTACATACTCGACTTCAAGAGCATCGAAACCTTTGGCTTTTGCCTTTTCTAAAGTCAATCCTGTCGAAACCATATTCAAGCCATAAATTGAAATACCATTTGAACCTTGAACACCTGCTCCTTCTAACTTATGACCACAAGCGTTGTGTGCGGCAACAATCCCTGTACGGACAGCGTTTGAAGCAAGGGCGATATAGTCTGTTGATTGTGTCGCATTGTTATAAATCGTAGCACAATCCCCGATAGCATAGACACCAGACATACTTGTTTCTTGGTATTTATCAACTAAAAAGGCTCCATTTGGGAACAATTTAATTTTATCTTGAGCCAATGCTGTATTAGGACGGAAACCAACTGCTAGAATAACCATATCGACATCGTATTCTGATTTATCAGTAATGATTTTTTCCACTTTTGTTTTACCAGCAATTTCCTGCACAGCTTCTCCAAATGCTAAATGAATGCCATGTTCTTGCAAATTATTTGCCATTGCATCACTCAAATCGCGGTCATAATACCCAGCTAAACAAGTCTCTGCAACGTCAATAAGCGTTACTTCTTTTCCTTTGCGTTGGAAAGCCTCTGCCAACTCAACACCGATATAGCCTGCTCCTACAACAGCTACACGAGAAATATCTTTCTCTTTCAATTTCTCGATGACATCTTCAGCATTTTGATAAAGTTTAACAAATTGAACATTTTCGAGTTTTGATTCAAATTCAAGCGAGTCTTCTTTCATGCTAACACCCTTAATTGGTGGGATGATTGGCTGTGAGCCTGTTGCAAAAATCAATTTATCATATGTTTCAAAATGTTTTTGCCCATCAACAAGTGCTGTGATTTCTTTTTTATCATAATCAATCGATTCCACAGGAGAATTCATATAAACCTTAGCGCCAAGTTGTTCTAATTCATCCTTGTCTGAATAGAATAATCCTTCAGGTCCAGCGATTTGTTCACCAATCCATAATGCCATACCACAACCGAGAAATGAAATATTTGAATTTTGGTCAAAAACAACTACTTCATTTTCAGTACCATAATTGGTTAACATTGTCTTTATGCAAGCTGTACCAGCATGATTTGCTCCAATAACAACAATTTTACTCATAGAAAATAACCTCTAACTAATTAAATTTAACATGATTAATATACCATATTTATAAAACGCTTACAAATAATTTGATTATAAAAAATAAGATGGCTTTTGAATGAACTACATCCCAAAAGTCGGACTATTAATTTTGATAAGGATTTAGTTCTATATTGTACAAAGTTAAGTTTGGCCTTAATACGTTTATTGTTGTTATAAAAATATAATCTGGAGTTGCTTGTTCCTCCAGATTATCCAGCGACTTAAAAGACTTTTCATAACTGTACTTTAAGCTGTCAAAGAAGGACTCCATCATGCCGTTGTCCGGGCTATTTCCCTTGCGTGACATAGTTGGACGAATCCCTTTGGATGCTAAAGACTAGTGCTGATATTACCACCCTTGCTCGCAGTGAAGAATTGTGTAAGCAATTCAAGTTATCTGTGAAATGACGGCGAATTTTTCTAGACATGGTATTTGCCTATTTTCTTTAATGTAAAGCACTTTATAATTTCTGTCTAGTGTAGTGTTGATTCAACACATTCCACAACTAAAAAATTACTACAACCTTTATCAATTACTCCTTTTTCACTTACAAGAAAAGAATACCGAACAATTCTTTGGATTAATTGAGGAAACCTTATCTCAACACAACTACTCTTTTAAAACAGCACTAACAACTTTCATTCACCATAAGAAATACATTACTAACGCCAAACTTGAAGCAACCCACAAGCTCATCAAAGATATTAAACGCAATGCTTTTGGTTATAGGCACTTTAATAACTTTAAAAAACGCATTTACCTCGCTTTAAACATCAAAAAAGCGAGAACAATATCTGTTCTCGCTAGAGCTTATGACACTCATTACGATTGATAAGAAGCCGAAATAAGCTGGTTTTACCAGCTTATTTTTACTTTATTTAGATTTAATATAGTTAACACCATCAGCTTTAGGTGCTACTGCTTTACCAAAGAAGGCAGCCAAAACAACAATTGTCAAAACGTATGGTGCTACCTTTAGGTAAACAGATGGAATACTTGAGAAGAGTGGCAATTGTGCACCGATAATCGCAAGTGACTGTGACAAACCAAAGAACAAACTCGAAAGCATTGCACCGATTGGATTCCAACGACCAAAAATCATAGCAGCCAAAGCAATGAAACCTGGACCAGCAATTGTTGTGACCGCAAAGTTATTAGAGATTGTTTGCGCGTAAACAGCACCTCCGATACCACCAAAGAAACCTGAAATCATAACTCCAGCATAACGCATAAGATAGACATTGATTCCAAGCGTATCAGCAGCTTGTGGATGTTCACCAACAGAACGCAAGCGAAGTCCAAAACGTGTTTTGAAAATGATAAACCATGAAATAAACGATACTAAAATTGCAACGTAGGCAACTAATGATGTATTGTTAAAGAAAATTTGTCCAATAACTGGGATATCTTTCAAAATTGGGAATGAAAAACGTCCGAATGTCTCTGAGATGGTATCCGTCTGTCCTTTACCAAAAAGGTAACGACATAGAAAGACTGCAAATGAAGGGGCAATCAAATTCAATACAGTCCCAGAAACAACGTGGTCTGCTCGAAAATTAATTGTTGCGACAGCGTGGATTAGTGAGTAAAGCAAACCGACGAATCCAGCAACGATTGAGGCAACCCATGGTGTAGCATTGCCGAAAACCTCTGAAAAGCTAAGGTTAAAGAGAACACCAGAAAATGCCCCCATGACCATAATACCTTCAAGTCCCACATTTACAACACCGGCACGTTCAGAGAAAGTGCCGCCGATACTAGTAAAAATTAAAGGTGCAGAATAGATTAACATGGAAGAAACTAATAGGGCTAACATTGTTGTAAAACTCATTTTACTTTCCTCCTTCTATTTTTTTAGTTTTAAGAAAATGACGGATCATATAATCTGCTCCAACGAAGAAAATAATGAAAGCAGAAACAACATCAATAACTTCTGACGGAATACCAATCATACCTGTTTTACCAATTGAAAGAACAGCATACAAGAACGCAGCAAATGGAATACCAATAGCATTATTAACCGCAAGAAGCGAAACCGCCATACCATCCCAACCAATGCTTAATGAACTTGTTTGAGAATAAACATTTTCAAATGTTCCTAGACCTTCTACTGTTCCACCAAGACCAGCAAGTGCTCCTGAGATAATCATTGAAATGATAATTAGGCGTTTAGCAGACATACCAGCGTATTCTGCTGCATGTGGGTTAATACCAACAGATGTGATTTCGTAGCCAAGTGTTGTTTTCTTCATCATAAACCAGATGATAATAACAGCGATAAAAGCGATGAAAATACCAATATTCATACGTGAATTGTTTGTTAGTGCTGAGAGCCATTCTGTCTGATAAGAGGCATTTTCAGAAACTTTGATAGTTGCTTCTGTTGTACGCATGATATTGTCAGGAAAAACATTTTGGATAAGGTACTGTGTTGAATACAAGATGATATAGTTCATCATAATTGTGACAATAACTTCACTTGTTCCAAGGAATGCACGTAAAATACCAGGAATTGCACCAGCAATACCACCAGCAACAAGTCCAACAACAATAGTACAAATCACTGAAATTGGTTTTGGTAAATCAGGGAAAGAAAGTGCGAACCACACTGACATTACCCAACCGATCAAAGCTTGACCCGGAAGTCCAACGTTGAAGAAACCAGCTTTTGAAGCAACCGAGAAACCAAGAGCGATTAAGATAAGCGGACCCATAGCACGGAAGATTTCACCAATATTTTTAATAGAACCAAATGCAGTATAAAGTAGGTCGTTATACCCCCAAAGAGGATTATAACCAAAGCAAAGCATGAGGATTGCCCCTAATAACATACCGAGAACAACGGCAATTAAAGGAACAGCCCATTTTTGTGTTTTCTTAGACATTAGCATCCTCCTTTTTCACTTTTCCGCCAGCCATTAAAATACCAAGTTCTTGTTTATTGGTTTGGGCAGCGTCTAAGATACCTTGAATTTTACCATCATGAATAACGGCAATACGGTCGGAAACATCAAGGATTTCATCTAATTCAAAACTAATAACGAGTACAGCTTTTCCTTTATCACGCTCAGCGACAAGACGTTTGCGAATATATTCAATCGCACCAACATCTAGTCCACGTGTTGGTTGGCTAACAATCAATAAATCTGGGTTACGATCAATTTCACGAGCGATAACTGCTTTTTGTTGGTTACCACCAGAAAGCGCACCGCCTGCTACCAATTCACTAGCAGCGCGGACATCAAATTCTGCCATCAACTCACGGGCATGTTCGTTTAATTTATTATAGTTCATGAAACCGTGTTTACTAAATGGTTCTTTATAGTATGTTTGAAGAGCGATATTCTCAGCAATTGTCATATCTAGAACCATACCATCACGATGACGATCTTCAGGAACATGACCAACGCCTAACTCCGTAATCTTACGAGGGCGTTCATTTGTCATGTCCACGCCTTTAATGATGACGTTACCTGATTCGACCTTACGAAGACCAGTGATTGCTTCAACAAGTTCACTTTGCCCATTACCATCGATACCAGCAATACCAACAATCTCACCTGCACGGACATCCAGAGAAAGTTCTTTGACCGCAGGAACACCACGATTTTCGTTAACAACTAAATCCTTAACGGAAAGAACAACATCTTTTGGATTAGCAGGAATTTTTTCGGTTTTAAACGAGACAGCACGTCCAACCATCATCTCTGCTAATTCTTCACTTGTTGAATCAGCAACTGGTACTGTTTGAATAGATTTTCCGTGACGAATAACTGTGACCCTGTCAGCAACGGCACGAATTTCATCCAATTTATGCGTGATTAAGATGATAGATTTTCCTTCTTTAACCAAGTTACGCATAATATCAAGTAATTCAGCGATTTCAGAAGGTGTTAAAACAGCTGTTGGTTCGTCAAAGATAATGATATCGGCACCACGATAAAGTGTTTTTAAAATTTCAACACGTTGTTGTGCTCCAACAGTAATATCTGAAATTTTAGCTGACGGATCAACTGCTAGACCGTATCTTTCAGATAGCTCTTTGATTTCTTCAGTTGCTTTTTTTAGATTAAGAATCCCACCTTTTTTGGTTACCTCGTTACCTAAAATAATATTTTCAGCCACTGTAAAAGCTTCAACCAACATAAAGTGCTGGTGAACCATTCCGATTCCCATTTTAGCTGATTTTGAAGGTGAATCTAAGCGAGCAACTTCTCCCTTCACTAAAATTTCACCGCTTGTTGGTTGTAAAAGACCGGCAAGCATATTCATCAAAGTCGATTTCCCGGCACCGTTTTCCCCAAGAAGGGCATGGATTTCACCTTTTTTGACTTCTAAATTGATATGGTCATTAGCTACAAAATCACCAAATTTTTTAGTAATTTTACGCATTTCAATGACTTTTTCTTGTGTCATATGTGATCCTTTCAGTCTAATAATTAATAATTTTAGGTCAGCTAAGCCCACTAAATTCTCTAAAAAGAGTTTTTTAATGAACTTAACTGAGGTAAAATTGCTATTTCCCTCAGCCCTGAAAAAAGGCGACCTATTTGGTCGCTTCCTTCAAGAATGATAATTTTTAATCACTCAAACCATCATCAACAGTGATTTCACCATCGATAATTTTTTGTTTGGCAGTTTCAAGCGCTTCTTTAATGCTATCAGAAAGGTTATCTGTGACAACATCAACACCACCGTCTGCAAGACCGTATGTTTTTGTTGTGTTTCCGTTGAATTTTTCACCTTTAAGTTGTTTGTTAGAAATATCTTGAACGACTTGTCCTACTTCTTTAATTGTAGAAGTCAAAACAAAGTTAGAATCAACATTATCAGATGATGTGTAGTCACCTTCTTCTGATTGGTCACGATCGACACCAATTACCCAAACTTTTTGGTCGCTATCAGCTGTTAATTTTTCATTAATTTCTTTGGCTTGTGAGAAGACACCTGTACCAGAACCACCTGCGGCATGGTAGATAACATCTGCACCGCCTGCATACATAGTAGCGGCGACTGTTTTACCTTTGGCAGAGTCTGAATAAGAACCAACGTATTGAACATCAACTTTGATTGAGCTATCAACTGATGCTACACCAGCTTTGAAACCAGTTTCAAAACGTGTGATTGTATCTGATTCAACACCACCTACAAAACCAACGTGTTTTGTTTTTGTTTGCATAGCAGCTGCGATACCTGCAAGATAAGCACCTTCGTTATCAGCAAACAAGACACTTTCAACGTTATCTTGATCAGAAACAGTATCGTCAACGATAACATAGTTCACATCTTTGTTTTCTGGGGCAGCTTCTTCAACTGCATCATGAAGGTTGTAACCAATAGCAAAAATTAAGTTATAACCGTTTGAAACAGCTGAATCAAGGTTAGTTGCATAGTCTGACTCACTATCTGATTGGAAGTAAGTGTAGTCAGTATCTTTTGTTAAATCATTTTCTTTACCCCAAGCTTGTAAACCTTCCCAAGCTGATTGGTTAAATGATTTATCATCAACACCACCCGTATCCGTTATAATAGCAGCTTTTACGCTAGAATCGGAGCTAGAGCTAGATGAATTTGAACGGCTACAAGCACCAAGTGCTAATGTTGCTACTGCAGCAAGTCCAAGACCAACAATTTTCTTGTTCATGAAAATGAAACCTCCTAAAAAACTTATAAGCTAAGCAACACAGTTGCTAAATATATATCAAGCCAAGTGGCTCAATGACACTTTTAATAAGACTTTTTCAAGCCTTATAGACTGTGGTAATAAGCCACTTGACCGTCATCACGACCGTCCACCCTTTTCTCTTCCATCTCATAACGTAAAAAATATTATTAATGTTAGTAACTACTATTAGCAGTTTCACCGTTGACAATCGCTACACCTGCAGAAGTTCCAATTCGTGTTGCACCTGCTTTAATAAAAGCTTCAGCATCTGCATATGAGCGTGTACCGCCTGCGGCTTTTACTCCGATATTTGGTCCAACAGTCTTACGCATCAATGTCACGTCGGCGATATTTGCACCTGCAGTTGAAAAACCAGTTGAAGTTTTAACGTAATCTGCACCTGCTGCAACCGCTAATTGGCAAGCTTTTACTTTTTCGCCGTCTGTCAAAAGACAAGTTTCAATGATAACTTTTACTAACTTATCACCGCTTGCTTCTACAACAGCGCGAATATCAGCTTCAACAGCATCATATTGTCCTGATTTTAATTGACCGATATTGATAACCATATCGATCTCATCGGCACCATTAGCAACAGCATCTTTCGTCTCAAAAGCTTTCACACTACTAGTATTTGCCCCAAGAGGAAAACCAATAACCGTACAAACATTAACTTCAGTACCTTTTAAAGCCTTAGCAGCATACGATACCCAAGTTGGATTAACACAAACGCTAGCAAACTGATACTCTACTGCTTCTGCAATCAGCTTATCAATTTGGGTTTGAGTGCTTTCAGGTTTTAATAAAGTATGATCAATATACCTATTAATAGCCATTTTTACTTCCTTCCGAAAAAATTTTTCAATTGATTAATAATCACACTTTCTTTATTCTACCATTTTTTTTAAAATATGTAAGTACTTTTTGCCGATTTTTTAATAAATAGTAAAAATGGCAAAAACCGAAAAAATATTAAAATGATTTTATAATTCACTATCTTCAAAGAAAGCCTTATTACAGCAAGTTTTTTGATTTATATATGACATTTGTGTCATGTGTCACATTCGGCATTTCTGAACTTTTTGAGATGAAATTGCTCCTAACGGAAGGAATTTACAACATTTGAAATAATATTTTTACATTTTGTAAGCGCTTCATATAGCGGTTTTTCAAAGCATAATTATACCGCCGAAACTGACATCTGTCACAAGTATTGATATTATGGGAAGCTATAAAAAAATCCTTATTAAACAAGATTTATCATCTCAATTTAATAAAGATTTTTTATTCACTTATTCAGTTTTTGTGCTTCGTAAAATATAATACCCTTTATCACGTTTTAGGATATCAACATTGCCGAAAATTTCTTCCATCTTCGCTTTAGCACTCGGTGCTCCTTGTTTCTTTTGAATAACAATTGTTAGGTGACCGCCATCCTTAAGATAATTAATACTATCAGCAATAATCGTATGAACAACTTGTTTTCCTGCACGAATCGGAGGATTGCTAATAATATAATCAAAAGTACCAGATATTTTTTCATAGATATTAGATTGAAAAATATTTGCTGTAACACCGTTTTTTTCAGCGTTTTTTTGCGCCAAATCAATAGCTCGGTTGTTAATATCAACCATAGTCGCTTGAACACCTTGAACTTTTGCTAAAGAAATACCTAGTGGACCATAACCGCAGCCTAAATCCAAAAGTGTTTTGCTTTTTTCAAAATCTAACGTATTCAAAAGCACTTGGCTGCCATAATCAATCATTTTTTTAGAGAAAACACCTGAATCAGTAAAAAATGTGAACGGCTGCCCCAAAAGAGTAACCTTCAACTCACGAATATCATGAGCGCTATCAGGATTTTCTGCATAATACATCTTTGTCATTTCTACCATTTCCTCCTAGAATGCTTTTCCATTTTAACATAAATTGTAACGGTTTTCAATTAAGGATTAAAATGCTATAATAGACCACATATCCCTCTCTGTAAGGAGCTTCGTATGACGAACGAATTTATTAATTTTGATAATATTTCTCGAAAAACTTGGCAAGAATTGCATCGTAAGATACAACCGCTTCTAACTGCCGAAGAATTGGAATCAATTAAAAGTTTGAACGACAATATCAGCATTCAAGATGTGGTTGAGGTTTATCTTCCTTTGATTAGCTTGATTCAGATTTACAAAAATGCTCAAGAGAATCTTTCGTTTTCAAAAAGTATTTTTCTGAAAAAAGAAGTAAGTAAACGCCCGTTTATCATTGGTATTTCCGGGTCAGTTGCTGTTGGAAAATCAACGACTAGCCGCCTTTTGCAGCTTCTCCTATCACGGACTTTCAAAGACAGCAAAGTTGAAATGGTAACAACTGACGGATTCATTTATCCAAATGATGTTTTAATTGAGCGAAATATACTTGACCGCAAAGGTTTTCCCGAAAGTTATAACATGGAACTTCTGCTAAATTTCCTTGATACCGTCAAAAACGGCATGATGGCTGAGATTCCTATTTATTCGCATGAAATTTATGACATCATTCCTGACCAAAAACAAACGATTGATACCCCTGATTTTCTGATTGTCGAAGGAATCAACGTTTTTCAAAACCAGAAGAATAAACGATTGTACATGACAGGGTATTTTGATTTTTCAATTTATATTGACGCAGAAAATGATAATATCGAAAAATGGTATTTGGAACGTTTTGAAAGTTTATTAGAATTGGCAAAAGCAGACAAAAACAACTATTATCACCGTTTTGTTGACATGTCGAAAAGCGAAGCCTTAGCTTTAGCTAAGAACACTTGGAAAACAATCAATTTAGTCAATCTTGAAAAATACATTGAACCAACGCGAAACCGTGCTGAATTAATTTTACACAAGACTGCGGATCATAAAATCGATAGTATTTATTTGAAAAAATAAGTAATTTTTTTGAAAGAGTGATTAATACTTGCCAAAAGTCAATAATTTCTATATAATAATGTAGTTAGATTAATTTGGAGGTGAAAACATTGGCAAATATTAAATCAGCTATCAAACGCGCTGAACTTAACGTTAAACAAAACGAAAAGAACTCAGCACAAAAATCAGCTATGCGTTCTGCTATCAAAGCATTCGAAGCTAACCCATCTGAAGAGCTTTTCCGCGTTGCTTCTTCTAGCATCGATAAAGCTGAATCAAAAGGGTTGATTCACAAAAACAAAGCTAGCCGCGATAAAGCACGTCTTGCTGCTAAATTGGCTAACTAATATCCAATGAAAACTCCAAATGGAGTTTTTTTCTTTTTCGAAAATAGTTTTTTCTGGTAAATTAGAGATTACAATTGCCTAAAAAGCTGAGATAACAAAAAGGAAGCTGAGAATTTATCAGCTTCCTTTATATTTTTTTATTAATGACGATTAAAACGAACTTCAAAAATAGTTCCTTTTGGTTGGTTATCTTTGACTTGAATATCGCCTTTTAAAACATCAACAATTTGCTTAGCAAGTGACAATCCTAGACCAAAACCGCCTTTTTGACGTGTCCGTGCTTTATCCACACGATAAAAACGGTCAAAAATCTTAACTTTATCAGCGTCGCTAATCCCTGGGCCGTTATCAGCAACTGTCAGAATTGTTTGTTTGTCTGTTGTTTTAACAGTAAATTCAATGACACCATCATCGTCGGTGTATTTTATGGCATTATCAAATAAGATAGTCATCAGTTGTTTTAACAATGTACGGTCTGATTTGATTGGTCGCTCTGCCAAATTATGTCCGATAAACGTCTTGCCATTTTCTTCAGCAATCATATCGTAATTTTCAAAGATTTCATTGAAAGTTGCTGGTTGAATATCCTCTAACTCAACTTTCAAGCCATCGTCACGACGTGCTAAATTTAACAGATTTGTGGTCAGAATTCGCATATTTCGAACTTCGTCTAGACTGGCAGCAATACTTTCACTATTGTCCAAAATTGTAGCATCAGGTCGCCTAAAGAGACTTTCTAAACGATTCTGCAAAACAGCAAGCGGTGTACGCAACTCATGACTAGCATTTTCGACAAAGGATTTTTGTTTTTCATAGCTTTCCATAATTGGTTTTCTTGTCCAATTGGCAAGATAAACACTTGCTACGACCGAAATAATCCAGAAAATAACCATAACAGTAATCGTAATTGTCACGTATCGTTCGTTAGCTTCATCTAACTGACGAACACTAACAAGGAAAGTAGCGTATTTTATACTAGGATACTCGCTACTACTCACTTTTACAGCCAACACATGATATTTCTCGGTTTGACCAAAAATGGTCGTAATCTTCTGTTCTTTGATTTCACCGACACTATCTTCATCAAAAGTTGTCGATAAGGTTCCAAATTGAACAAAAGCATCCAAAGCATTTAAAATTTTACCGTCTTCATCATAAAGAAGAACGCTAACGTTGCTTAGACCAACTCCGCCGGTACTAGGTTTCGCTTTCCCAGAACTACCTGTTCCTCCTGAAAAAGCGTCCGTAGAAGAATCGTCCGATTGCAAAGTATCACTACGTTCCATAGTTCGCGCGACATAATCATCAGCATTGTCTGCTGCATTTTGCAAACTCGTATCAACAGAGGAATAAAGTCCATAACGCATAATCTGCAAAATAATCACTGTCATGATGACAAAAATCCCTGTAAAGACAGCAAAGAAATGAAAGAAATGTGAAAATGTCCCTGATGATAATTTTTTCTGTAATTTATTCAGCATTTTTCAGAATATAACCTACACTCCGTAGGGTCTGAAGGTTTTTAGCAAAAGTAGTGCCTTTAAGTTTTTTTCGAATTTTTGAAACGTAAACCTCAACAACCGAAATCGTTGTATCACTATCAAAGCCCCAAATACGATCAAAAATTTGTGATTTTGGTAAAATAACATTTTGATTTTGTAAGAAATAAACCAACAAGTCAAATTCTTTACCAAGCATTTCCACTTCTTTACCATTAATAGTTGTTGTATTAGTAGAAGTAGTAACAGTTAGCTCTCCATAAGACAAATTATTATCACTAAACTTACCAGAACGTTTCAAAAGAGCTTGGATACGCATTTTTAATTCCTCAAGGTAAAAGGGTTTAGTTAAATAATCATCAGCTCCCAACTCAAATCCATGTCCTTTATCGTCGAGGCTTTCTTTCGCAGTCATAATAAGTACAGGTGTTGATACAGACTTTTCTCGTAATTCTTTTAGAACCTGGAAGCCATCTTTCTCAGGTAACATTAGGTCAAGTAGAATAAGGTCATATACACCACTCTCTGCTTCATACAAACCTTCCTCGCCATCAAACACTTGCATTACATCAGCAAAATCGTCTAAAAAATCAAAAATGGAATTAGATAAACTCAAATCGTCTTCTACTAATAATATTTTAATCATACGCACACTCCTCATATTTATATCATTATATCATGACTTACAGCTTTGGTCTAAAATTTACCATAGATTTTATAATTTCAATAGCAATTCTTGATAAAAAGCATATCTAATATAACTTAAGATTATCTAAAATACTGTCATTACATAAACAAAATTCAAGAAAAACATCTGAGAAATACTCAGATGTCGCTTCTATTTAACTTCTGCAAGCGCTTCTTCAACAGCTACCTTACTTGTACTAATCAAATCGAGGCGAGCAGAGATTTCTTTGATTCCCATTGCAATATTGCGGCTGATTGCCATATCACCAAGTTGTGGTTCAAAGAAAGCCTTGTACTCTGCAAGACGCTCAGCTGTTTTGAATGAATTGGCAGGGTAAATAACAAATTTATCAAAACTCATGTCACCACCAAGAGCTGATTGAATCCAAGACCAGTTTTCACGTGCCCAAGTCCAGAATGCTCCTTGTGCAAAATCTTTTTCAAGGAATGGGCGGTACCAACTCATTGCTAAGTCTTGTGGTTTCACGATATCTTTGTTCTTCAAAGTGCTTAAGATACGTTCAATTGTGGCTTCTGATTTTGTATTTGATAAAGCAGAAGCTAACTGACGACGGAAATTACCATCATTAGTCTTCACATAAGTATTAAAATACAGAGAAACAAGTTCTTCTGTTTCAGCGTGCTTAATTTGATTTGCCAAAACTGATAGACGGATTGAAGCTGGAATAGCTTCGATATTATCTTTGTATTGATGGAAAATAGTTTCCGCTTTTGTCACAGCATCTTCGTTGTCTGCGTACAACATCAATGAAATCGTATTTTGACGAACCATTTCATCTTCGTCAGATTCATCTGCTTGTGGTTCAAAGCCAAGGCGGTCGTAATTCTTTTGCATGAGGTGGCTAACCAAGGCTTTAAATTGTGCTTGAGCTTGGCTTCCTTCTGTCAAGAAAACATCCAAACCTTCAACAACTTGTGAAATAGCTTCCGCTACCAAATAAGAAGTTTCATCAGCAAGTTTTGTCAATAACGGAACAAGTTCTGCATATGAAATCTCACCACTTTCGGCAAGCAAACGGCGTTCTTGGATGACTTGAAGTTTTGAAACAGTATCAAGTTCAATCAATTGTTCAAGAACAGCATTCAATAATTCGCCTTTATAATTTGTGATGTAGTGAGCAGTATTTTCTGTATTGAGACGAAGAGCTCCTTCGTTTTGCATCGCCAATTGGCTGTAATTTGGAATTTCAAGACGGGCTTCAGTCAACGTCTCTGGAAGTCCTTGCCAATTACTATTAAGTGGAATTGGCCAAATACGATTTTTATCAACAGCTTCCCCAATGAAGAATTGTTTTTGACTAAGAACAAGTGTGTCATCAACAACTTCTGCTGTCACAACTGGATAACCAGGTTGTTCTAACCAAGCGTCCATGAAGGCTGCAACATCTTTTCCAGATGCTTCTGATAACGCATCCCAAAGATCACGACCAATAGTATTGCCATATTGGTGTTTTTCAAAGTAAATTTTCAAGCCAGCACGGAAATCGTCATCACCAAGCCAACGACGAAGCATGTGCATCAAGCGACTTCCTTTAGCATAAACAATGGCTGGGTCAAACAAAGTATTGATTTCATCAGGATGCTTAACTTCAACATGCACCGATTGGACACCATCAGTTGCATCACGCTGAAGTGCTAGTGGCAGACCTGCTGTTTGAAAATCTTCAAAAATATTCCATGATGGCTCAATAACATCAACAGAAACGTATTCCATCATATTGGCAAATGATTCATTTAGCCATAAATCATCCCACCATTTCATTGTCACAAGGTTACCAAACCATTGGTGAGCCAGTTCATGAGCAATGACAAGCGCTACGTTTTGACGACTCTTAACAGTAGAATTATCGTCAACTAAAAGGTAAACTTCACGATAAGTAACCAATCCCCAATTTTCCATAGCGCCAGCTGAGAAATCAGGCAGAGCAATATGGTATGAAAGTGGGATTGGATACTTAACACCATAATATTCTTCGTAAAAATCAATGACACGAACAGCAATATCTAAAGCAAAGTCTAATGATTTAAGAACGTGTGCCTTTGTTGAGAAAACACCAACCTCCGTGCCATTTTTAGTTTTTGCAGTTTTACCTTGCAAATCCCCAAGAGCAAATGCGAGAAGGTATGATGACATACGAGGCGTTGTATCAAAAGTCCACAGACCTGTTTCCTTACGACGTTCTGTGTCTACTTCTGGCATGTTTGAAAGGACAATTTCACCTTCTGTTTGATCAAATTTAATACTTAAATCAAAAGTAGCTTTCGCTTCTGGTTCATCCACACAAGGAAAAGCCTCTCGAGCAAAATGACTTTCAAATTGTGTCGCTATAACTTCTTTTTTTTCATCATTTACAGTGTAATATGATGGATAGATACCTGTCATATTATCTGTAATCTTACCAGAAAACTCAATAACAAGTGTCATTATACCTGTTTCTGGTAATTCAACATGAACAGCTTCGTTGTTGTTATCAATAGTAAATCCCAAACTTTGATTGTCTAATAAGACAGAAGCAATGATTAAATTTTTTTGGTGAAACGAAATAACATTATCTAAAGCCTCACCACTAATAGCTACATTACCTGAAAAAGTCTTTTCTTGACGGTTAATATCAAGAAAAATATTATAATTTTCAGGAATAAACTTTTCAATAAAATGTTCTACAGTTTTCATATAACTCCTTTAGAATGTAGGAATGAGGATTAGCAACCATTTCCCCATATCATTGAATCGTGTAATTAATTCTGATAATACTTGATAGCAATAATACTCATATCTTAAAATTAATGATGCTTAAGTACCATCGAACCATATCATTATACCACAATCCTAAATATCTGTCAGTTTTTACAAATAAACAAAAAGAAGGTTCACCTCCTTTTTGTTTATTTTTTCTTATAATTCAATAATTTTTCCAGTTTTAAGATAAACAACCCATTCACAGATATTACGAGCGTAGTCACCAATACGTTCTAAATAAGTGATAACTTGAAAATATTCTTTTCCTGCAAAAACAGCATCAGGTTGGTGACGAATTGACTCGACAGCCATATTTTGAATATCACGGAAGTAGTTGTCAACAACTTCATCTAATGCAGCTACTTCATAAGCACGTTCTTCATCGCCTGTAATATATACATCTAAGGCTTCTTCTACCATACTGCGGACGGCTTTACCCATTTTTTTGATTTCTGCTTCAACCTCTGGTAAACGCTCCTCACCTTTAACGCGAATTGTAGCCTTAGCAATTGAAGCTGCGTGATCAGCCATACGTTCAACGTCACTTGAAGCTTTCAAAACTGTAATAACTGTACGCAAATCTTGAGATACAGGTTGCTGTAGTGCAATAATTTCAAGTGATTTTTTTTCTAATTTTGTCTCAAAATTATTAACTACTTCATCTCCTTCAATAACTTCTTTAGCTAACTCGCGATTATGACTAATAAATGCTCGAACAGTCTTATTAATCTGCGAAAGAACTTCAGTTCCCATAGCATAAAATTGATTGTGTAATTTTTCTAGTTCCTCATCAAATTTTGATCTCAACATAATATCATCTCCTTTCTCAGGCTACTAAAACTTAGCCAAACTTTCCTGTAATATAATCTTCTGTCTCTTTGCACTTAGGTTCCATGAACATTTCATGTGTTTTTCCATATTCAATAAGATCACCATCAAGGAAAAAACCTGTTCGATCTGAGATGCGTGATGCTTGTTGCATTGATCGTGTTACAATAAGCATAGTGTACTTATCTTTCAAATCATAAAGTGTATCTTCTATTTTACCTGCTGAAATCGGATCAAGCGCTGATGTTGGTTCATCTAATAAAATAATTTTAGGACTTGTAGCTAAAACACGTGCTACACATACACGTTGTTGCTGACCACCAGATAAACCAAGAGCAGAATCGTGGAGCCTATCTTTGACTTCCTTCCAGATGGAAGCACCGATAAGCGACCTCTCTACAGCCTCATCTAGAATTTCTTTATCTTTAATTCCTTTCAAACGTAAACCATAGACAACATTCTCATAGATTGACATAGGAAATGGATTAGGTTGTTGAAAAACCATACCAATTTCTTTACGTAACTCCACAGTATCCGTTCTTGGACTATAAATATTATGACCGTTATAGGCAATTGCACCCGTCAAAGTTACCTCAGGATTAAGGTCCCCCATACGATTAATTGAACGTAAAAGTGTAGATTTTCCTGAACCAGAGGGACCAATTAAAGCCGTTATTTCATTAGGATAGAAATCCATAGACACATTATTTAAAGCCTTTTTCTTGTTATAATAAACGGATAAATCACTTACTTTTAAAATAGGTTCTGTCATCGCTTCCCTTTCTAACCGAAATGTCCAGATACATAGTCACTAGTAGATTGTAGCTTAGCATTTTGAAAAATGTTGTTAGTTTTATCATACTCAATCAAGTCTCCCAAATAGAAGAAAGCTGTGTAATCACTAGCACGAGCAGCTTGTTGCATATTATGGGTTACGATGATAATCGTATAATTTTTCTTCAATTCAAACATTGTATCTTCTAATTGCATTGTGGCAACTGGATCAAGTGCAGAGGCGGGTTCATCCATCAAAAGAATGTTAGGCTTAACAGCAATTGCCCTCGCAATACATAAACGTTGTTGCTGACCACCGGAAAGTGTAAAGGCAGATTTATGTAAATCATCTTTCACTTGATCCCAGAGTGCAGCCTGCTTTAAAGAGGTTTCGACAATTTCGTCTAAGAATTGTTTATCCTTAAAACCTGCACGTTCGTAAGCAAATGTAATATTCTTATAGATTGACTTAGCAAAAGGATTGGGGCGTTGGAAAACCATACCGATGTGTTTACGCATTTCATAAACATTGATATTTTTAGCATTAACATCGATACCTTCATATAAAATTTCACCCGTTACTTTGGCAATATCAATGGTATCATTCATTCGATTCAAACTGCGAAGAAATGTTGATTTGCCACAACCAGACGGACCGATAAGTGCAGTAATTTTATTCTTTTCGAACTGCATGTCAATTCCTTTAATCGCCTCTTTTTGACCATAATAAACATGTAAATTTTTTGTTGTTAGGGCGAGTTTTTCTTCTGGAAAAGTAATAATATGTCTTTCATTCCAATTATATTCTGTCATCTCTTCTCCTTTAGTTTGCAGACGTTAACTTCGCATGAAGCTTCTTACCAATATAACGAGCTGATAAGTTGAAAATAAGGATGAACACCAATAATACTGCAGCACTGCCTTGGGAAACCTGTGTTGCATCTGGAATAGTTCCTTCACTGTTAACTTTCCAAATATGAACGGCCAATGTTTCAGCTTGTCGGAAAATAGAAATAGGACTTGTCACACTAAGTGGGTTCCAATTTGACCAATCAAGAGCTGGCGCAGATTGCCCCGCTGTGTAAATGAGCGCAGCTGCTTCACCAAAGATACGTCCTGAAGCAAGCACAATACCAGTAACAATACTTGGTAAAGCTTCTGGCACAACAACGTGAACAACTGTTTCCCAACGTGATAAACCAAGCGCAAGCCCTGCTTCACGTTGCGTATGGTGAACATTACGAAGACCATCTTCAACATTACGTGTCATTTGTGGCAGATTAAATACGGTTAAGGCAAGGGCACCAGAGATAATTGAGAAACCATATTGAAATTGAACAACAAAAATAAGATAACCAAACAATCCAACAACAACTGATGGGAGAGATGATAGGATTTCAATACAAGTTCTAATGAAATTTGTAAAACGCCCTTTTTTAGCGTATTCAGATAAATAAATTCCTGCTCCCATTGATAGCGGAATTGAAATAATCAATGTAATCACTAAAAGAAAAAGAGAATTGTACAGTTGAATACCAATACCACCGCCAGCTTGATAAGATGATGATTTTCCTGTCAAGAAAGACCAGTTAACGTGTGGTAACCCTTTTAATAAAATATAAAGTAACAAAGAAGCCAAAATTGCAACAATAATTCCAGCGATGGTATAGAGAATTCCTGTTGCTAATTTATCAATTTTTTTAGCGTGCATAATTTCTCTTTCTTTCTCTTGTAATAAACTTCACGAGCATGTTAAAACCTAAACTCATAATAAGCAAGACTAAAGCTAGTGACCAAAGAACATTATTTTGAACAGTCCCCATAACAGTGTTACCAATTCCCATTGTCAAAACGGACGTTAGGGTCGCTGCTGGTGTTGTTAATGAGTTTGGAACAACGGCTGAATTTCCAACAACCATTTGAATGGCAAGTGCTTCACCAAAAGCACGAGCCATACCAAAAATAATAGCTGTAAAAATACCAGGTCTAGCTGCGTTTAAAATAACACGCCAAATGGTTTGCCAACGAGTAGCCCCCATAGCAAGACTGGCTTCTTTATAATGTCTTGGAACTGCTTTCAAACTATCCACTGTCATAAAGGTAACTGTTGGTAAAATCATGACGAAAAGTACACAGACACCTGATAAAATACCAAAACCTGTCCCACCAAAAATCGAACGAACAAATGGTACGATAACTTGCAGACCAATAAAACCATAAACAACAGAAGGAATTCCTGTTAATAATTCGATAGCTGGTTGTAAAATCTTAGCACCATATTTTGGTGATACTTCTGTCATAAATACCGCTGCTCCAATAGCAATCGGAGTTGCAATTAAAGCAGATAGAATTGTTACAGTAAATGAACCCAAAATCATTGGTAGAGCTCCAAAAGAGCCTGAACTTGGATCCCATTTACTTCCAAAAAGGAATGTTAGCGGATTGACACCATCAACAAAGAAAGTAGACAACCCTTTTTGTGCAACGAAAATTAAAATCATTGCAACGATAAAAACAATTAGTACCAAACAGAAAAGAGTTAATCCTTTCCCGAATTTTTCTAATCGAGAATTTTTTGAAGGTGAGGTTAATTGTTTCTCAAGTTCTTGATTTCTCATAACGTCTCCTTATTTTTCAGTTACTGTGCCATCAGCTGACTTAGTAACTTGCATATCATTAACTGAAATATAACCCATTTGTTCAACAATGCCTTTTTGAACTTCATCACTCATGACATAATCCAAAAATTCTTTTGTCAAGCCTGTCGGTTCACCTTTAGTGTACATATGTTCATATGACCAAAGTGGCCAATTATTTGTTGTTACATTTTCAGCAGTTGGTTCATAGCCATTTAGACTGATTGTCTTTACAGAATCATCAACATAGGCAAAAGCAAGATATGAAATTGCACCTGGAGTCTGTGATACGATAGATTTTACCATACCATTTGAATCCTGCTCTTGACTTTGCACGGCTGACTCACCGTTCATAATAACACCATCAAATGTTGCGCGTGATCCTGAACTCGCTGCACGGTTGATAACTGAAATTTTTAAATCTTGACCGCCAACTTCTTTCCAGTTTGTAATTTCACCTGTAAAAATCTTTCGAAGCTGTTCTGTCGTTAAATCATTAATTTTGACATTATCGTTAATAATAACAGCAAGTCCGGCTACTGCTACTTGATGGTCAACCAATTGGTCAGCATCGATACCGTCTTTTTCTTCAGCAAAAACATCGCTATTCCCAATTTGGACTGCTCCTGATTGAACTTGGGAAAGTCCTGTACCAGATCCTCCACCTTGAACATTAACTGTTTTTCCAATATTAGCTGTTCCAAATTCATCAGCTGCAGCTTCAACAAGAGGCTGAAGCGCTGTTGAACCAACGCTGGTAATTGATTGACCTTTATCAATCCAACTAGAACAACCTGACAAAATGATAGAAACTAAAGTAATTAGCAGTAAAAAGCTAAGTTTTTTCATTTTTTTCATTTGTGATTCCTACTTAATCTTGAAAATAAAAAGTAATTTACATGAAGTGTTACAAATACCTCACAAAGAAAATAGTACCATATCGAATAGGCATTTGCAAAGTGCTTTTCTCCCCATTTAACATAAATTGTATCTGTAACAGTTTAGGAATAAAAACGCAGTCGCTTAGGGAAGTGATTTTTCAGAATATTTCCAGTAATTTTGGCAAAGCCCATGCCATTGCCATTTATCACCACCAGATACCAGCCGTTTTGAATCGGTTCTTCCAATTTGACAATATTTCCAGATACATAAACCCTAAACTGTTCTATATCAATTTTCACAAACTGTTCTACGTCATCAGGTGATAATGCAAGTCCTAAAGCAAATGAAGGTTCAAATCGATTTTTCTTAAAGATACCCAGATGAAGTCCATTACGTGCGATTTTTAGGTTTCCTAAATCTGGCAGACCTTCCGGCAATAGATAAAGATTATCTCCAAAAGTTTGTAAGATTCCTGTTAAACCAACTTTGATATGTTGTTTTGCGAAATCTTGCCAAAGTTTTAATTGAACTTTGGTAAGGTTAGATTTTACAGGCTTAACAGAACGTGCTTCTGGCATTCTTGTATCACGTAATTTTGCAACGAATTGTCCCTCTCCTTTAAAATGATGTGGGCACATGCGCGCAACTTGTGGCATGTCTATTCCTTCCACCATGCCATTTATTTTTTCGATATCAACAAGTTCCAGATAATCATACTTGTCCAAAAGCCACTTAACCACTCCTTCATTTTCTTCTGGTGACCAAGTGCATGTTGAATAAACAAGTGTTCCACCAATGGCTAACATTTTCATGGCTTCTTCTAAAATTTCTTTTTGAAGCACCGCACATTCCGCAGGATAGTCTTCATGCCAATATTGCGTGGCCGAGGAGTCTTTACGAAACATTCCCTCACCTGAACACGGTCCGTCAAAAACGATAAGGTCAAAGTAATCTTTAAATACTTTGGAAAGTTTTTGTGAACTTTCATTAGTAACAACGACATTTCGAGCCCCAAAACGTTCAATATTTTCTACTAGAACTTTACTACGTTTGCTAGAAATTTCATTACTGACTAAGACGCCAGTATTATTCATATAGCTAAGTAAATGTGTCGATTTGCCACCTGGTGCTGCTGCCAAATCAAGTACGCGCATATTTTCCTGTGGCGCTGCAACTTGAGCAACCATTTGTGCGGCTGGTTCCTGCGAATAAACAAGCCCTGAAACATGTTCTGGAGACTTGCCAGAAACCTTGCCATAATACCCCCATGGTGTGTTAGGAATTGGGTTATCAAATGTCTGTTGAGTATTTTTTAGAGGATTCACACGAAATCCTGAGATAGCCTCTTGGTCAAATGACGCTAAAAAATCATCTGCTTCATCTCCAAAAATATTACGATATTTTTCAATAAATTTTTCAGGTAATAACATACTTATATGATAACAATTTAACATACCAATTACAACTATCGCACGGCTTTTTTAATAAAAAAGCTAAGGCAACAAACCTTAGCTTTACTGTCTTATTTAGTATTAAACTACTACCATATTAACTTGATTAAGTTGTGAAAAACTAATTCTTGACCGATTTGATTTCGGGGAAATACTGTACAACATATTCGAACATCAGTTGAAGTTCGTTGTCAGTCATTTTCCAATATTTTTAATTGAAATGCTTTTCTGCTTTTTATTTTCTGTAATACCGATAGGTATTGAATTTCATTCAATTGTAATGAAAGTCCGCTTGATTTTAATAACATAATGATAAAGTTATTGAACATCATTTAAATCCATGATAGTAAAGGTACCATAGTCTATGGGTGTTGACTAAAATAACTCCCTTTTGAAATTAGAGCCGCAATTTGCTAATCATCTTCTTTTGCCTCCACTCCGATATAACTATTATCATAGGTAATTAATCAAATAACCGTGTTGTGTCTGTCTATATTCGCAATTAGCTCTCCGTAAATGCCATACACATTAACCACAACCATTGCTCCACTGTCTGCAGATGTGTTTTCACCGTTAAAAACTTAATTTTTTGTCAATAAAGTTGTGACAGTATTATTTCTGTAATTAACAATAGCAATCACTACACCGTCGGCTAAAAAATAATCCCAATCACCAAAGTGACGATAAAATTCTGGTAATGATTTCCTTTCATCATAATCCTCCTAAATACATTTTGGAATGTGCTCCTTATTTAGGTGAACTCTGAGAAATTTTTATTTTTCATTCGATAACATAACGATTTAATTTCAAAATTGCATAAAAGAAATTACATACCAATCATTAACATACTAAAAAGCTTGAAACAATTACGTCTCAAGCTCTAATCATGGTATTACAATACTTTCCTACATCAAAACTATCTCATCGTCACAAATTCCTCTGCTCCTGTTGGGTGAATGGCTACCGTATTATCAAAATCTTCCTTGGTAGCGCCCATTTTGATAGCAACTGAGAAGCCTTGAATCATTTCATCGACGCCATAGCCGATTCCATGCAAGCCAATGATTTTTTCATCTTTTCCAAGAGTAACTAGCTTCATCTTACTTGGTTGACGATGACTGCCTAAAGCTGTGTACATTGGTGTGAAACTTGAACGATAGATTTTGATTTGTTCTTCGCCAAACTCTGCAATGGCTTTTTCTTCTGAATAGCCGATTGAACCAATTGCTGGGTGACTAAAAATAACAGTCGCTACATCTTTATAATCCATTTTAGCATTTGGTTTGTCATTGAAAAGACGCTCTGACAGCTGACGACCCGCCTTGACAGCGACTGGTGTTAATTCCAATTTACCATTGACATCACCAAGAGCGTAAATGCCGTCAACTGATGTGTTTTCGTAGTCATCAGTTTTGATAAATCCTTTATCATTAAGTTCTACACCCGTCTTTTCAAGACCAAACCCAGTAACATTTGCCTTACGACCAATTGCCCAAATAAGCGTGTCAACTGTATAAGTCTCACCATTTTCCAGAACCAATGTCAAACTATCATCATCATTCTTGATAACTTCTTTAGGAATCGAAAAAGTGTGCAACGTTGGACCATTTTCAGCCATAGCATCCACCAAAGTATCAATGATTTCCTTATCAAAAGTTCGTAGAGGACGCTCACGGCGAACAAAAAGGTGCGTTTTTGAACCGAGTGCATGCAAGACACCAGCTACTTCCATGGCAATATACCCTGCACCGACTACCGCAGTACGTTTTGGCACATCATCTAACTCAAAAAATCCGTCCGATGTTATACCGTATTGCGCCCCAGGAATATCGGGATAAAGTGCATGACCACCAGTAGCAATTAAAATATGCGGCGCTGTGTAATACGCTCCTGCCACTTCAACAGTATGTGCGTCAACGAAGGTCGCATAATCATAGACACGCTCAACACCATTATTATCAAAACCGCGTTCGTAAGAAGCATGAATACGATCAATATAGGCTTCACGATTGGCTTTCAGAGTTTTAAAATCAAAAGAAGTTTGACCAACTTGAAAACCGTATTCACTAGCGTAGGTATTTAACGTTTCAGCTACCTGTGCGCCGTACCACATGACTTTTTTAGGAACACATCCTAGATTGACACAAGTTCCACCGACTTCCTTTGCTTCAAAAAGAATGACTTTTGCGCCGTGCATAGCGGCACGATTAGCTGAAGCAATTCCGCCAGAGCCACCACCGATAACAATGTAATCATATTGTTTTACTTCCATACAGTCTCCTAATCAATGCGTTATAAAATCTAAAATAGCTTCTTCTGATAACGATGAATCGCAGACCACTTTCACATGACCTGATTTGGCTACCAAAAGCCCTGGAACTGTTGGAACATCATAAGTTGTGCGAAGCTCTTGCGTGTCTGAATCTTGATTTTCACTATTTAAGAAATGAACAGTTAATTGATTATCTTTCGCCACTTGCGTTAGTTTTGGCTCAAAACGGCGACAATATGGACAAGTCGGACGTCCGATAAAAAGAATAAAATTATCCGCAGTTTGAAGTTGTGCATTAGCCTCCTTGGCTGAAATAGGTGTAAAATAATCTGCAAATGTTGTCATAACAATACCTCCAAAAATATTACCCTTATCATATCTCATACGAATAAATTTCTCAACTTTCTGATTCGAAAATCAAAAAGAAGATTGATTTTGCCCAATCCTCTTATCACATGTCATTATTTTCGGATAAATTCACTATCGACTTTGCTATCATCAGACACGTAACGTTCTACGGTCATGTGTAAGTCGTATTTTTCTCGAAGTTCAGCTAGAGTGGTCATCATCGGTGAAGCATGATGCACATCAATGGCTTCCTGATTTTCCCAACTGTCAATTAACAAAACCGTTTCAAGATCATTTGCTGGAAAGAAATAATCATATCTCAAATTTCCTTTTTCAGCTCGAATTGCTGCTGCCGTGCCTGATTTTTCCATTTCTTCCATGAATTTTTTAGCGTTGCCATTAGTACCCTTGTAATACAAATTAACTGTAATTGCCATAAAATATCCTTTTCTAGTCTTTTTCTTTATTTTATTACATTTTGAAAACATTTCCAAATAATATACAAAAAATCAGTAAGCCCCTAGCGAATGTCCGCTAGGGGTAATCAAAATAAACTTAGCGTTCCACGACTACATTATCCCAAGGCAACGTCCATCACCATCATAATGACAAAACCAATCATAAGTCCAAGTGTGGCAATATCGGTATTACCGTTGTTTTGCGACTCTGGAATAAGTTCTTCGACAACAACAAAAATCATAGCACCAGCCGCAAAGGCAAGAGCATATGGGATGATTTGTAGCATGACAATAACAAGAGCTGCTCCTAAAACAGCACCGATAGGTTCTACAATCGCAGACATTGCTCCCATAAAGAAAGCATGCCAACGTGAACTACCGTCAGCACGAATTGGAATGGAAAGCGCCGCCCCCTCAGGAATATTTTGTAACCCAATACCAATCGCAAGTCCAATTGCTCCGATAAGAGCAGCATTCGTCATATTGCCAAATGCTAACGCTCCAAAAGTAACACCTACAGCTAAACCTTCTGGAAAATTATGAATCGTAATGGCTAAAAAGAGCAACGCTGTTTTAGACAATTTTTTCTTCGGTTGAATCCCTTCTGCCTCTGAAACATCTTTTCCCAAGTGCAAATGTGGAACAAGGGCGTCAATTAAGCGTAAACTAAAACCACCCAACAGAAAACCAATCGCTGTTGGTAACCAAGCAAGTTTACCATAGTCTGCTTGTGCGTAATCAATAGCTGGCGCTAACAAGGACCAAAAAGAAGCAGCAATCATAACTCCAGCAGCAAACCCCATCATCACATCAAGCAATTTACGACTAACTTTTGTAAAGAAAAAAACACCAGCAGAACCAAGAATGGTACATCCCCATGTAAATAATCCTGCTAACAAGGCTAACAAAACAACGTTTTGTGTCATCAGCCAATCTATCATAAAAAGTCTCCTTTATAAAATTAATAATTATTTATCTCATCAAAATCATTTCTGTGAATTTATTTCATTGTAGCAAAAAGTACCAAAAAAACCTAGTGATTTCACTAGGTTATACTATCGATAATCACAATTAACGAGATGGTCATTAACAATACCAACAGCTTGGAGGAATGAGTAGGTAATAACGGGTCCGACAAATCCAATGCCACGTTTTTTCATGTCTCTACTTAGTCTCTCTGATAAATCAGACACCGTCGGCACATCTTCTGGCGTTTTCCACTTATTATCAATCTGCTTGCCGTCTATAAAACTCCAAAGATAGGCATCAAAAGAGCCGAATTCTTTTTGAATCTCTTGCACAATTTGAGCGTTCTTTCGAACACTAAAAATCTTATTTCGGTTGCGAATCAAGCCCGAATTTGACAATAATTGTTCCAATTCGTCATCTGACATTTTAGCGCAGGTGTCAATGTCGAAATCATGAAAAGCACGGCGATAGTTTTCACGTTTGTGCATGATTGTTTTCCATGACAAGCCAACACTTGCCCCTTCTAGGCAAAGCATTTCAAATTGAAACTGGTCGTCATGTGCCACCTTACACCATTCGTTATCATGGTATTCTTCTAAAATATGGTCACCTTCGTACCATGCGCGGCATTTTCCGTCAGTCATTGACAATCCTTTCTGTATTAATCCAAATAAGTTTGAATCGTTGATAGTTTCTGCTTAGGAACAAACATCACTTTCTGGCGCGTTGCAAAATCTGGCTCTTTTCCGTCAAGCGTTAACAAAACATAGCCTAATTTCTCTCCCATGATTTTTGCCGCAGCATAATCCCATGGTTGAATATATGAGAAATAAGCTAACAATTGCCCTGTCATAACATACGCCATACTAAGACCAGCTCCGCCATAAACACGAACACCTAGCGTCTGGTCAACAAGGTCACGAATCCCACAATAATTGCATGAAAACATACTAGCATTGCAGCCAATTAAAGTTCGTTTAAGCGCCACATCTTGGTAAGGTGTAAGTCGTTTGTCGTTGGCATAAACGTCAAATTGTCCACCACCGCTATACAAGATGTCGTTAGCAACATCATAAATCAAACCAAACTGCCCTTTGCCATTTTCGTAATAAGCAATCATTACCGCAAAATTAGCCCCTTGAACAACAAAATTAACCGTACCGTCAATCGGATCTAATACCCAAACATTGCCGTCTGAAATAGGGTGATGAATATTATTTTCTTCGGCCATAATATTGTCATTAGGATAAGCTTGCTTAATCTTAGTAATTAATAATTCCTGAGTTGCCTTATCGAGATTTGTCACCAAATCATCAAAACGCGTTTTTTCTTCAATCTGCAGATCCTGAACCATATTATTTTTGATAAAATCCCCCGCAGCATGAATTAAAGCTTTAGCAAATGTAAACTTATTTTCCAAGAGAAATATATCCTTTCTCCTTAGCTTTTGCGGCTTTTACAGCTTGATAAGTTGAATAACCACTGTTTCTTTCAAATTCACGATCAATTTGCTTTTCTTGCGCCTTACTCTTCACAATGGTTTTAAAAATAGCATAGCTGTCCAAGATATCTTTTACAGAAACCTTTGTTTCATAAGCGGCTTCAACTTGATTCAAAAAATGAAGCACTGAGGCAATTTCTTCAGTGCTCCAAGACAAATCAAGAGGATAGCTGTAATTTTTCATCTTAAGATACCAAAAACTCTCAAATAACTTGAATCATCAAGTTATTAAACTAACAAAAAGCAATCTCACTTTTTGCTTTCTGACAACTTTGCAGTGCACTAGTCTAGCAAGGCCATCAGAAACTAGTTTGAGTTATTCCTTTCTATCCTTCAATTTCTGCTTTTATGGTTGCTTGACGCAATTCTTGTTTACGATAGTCTCGTGGCAGAAAGGCACGAATCTCGTCTTCGTTAAATCCGATTTGCATTCGCTTGTTATCTAAAATAATCGGACGACGCAATAATCCTGGATTTTTTGAAATCAAATCAATCAAGTTTGAAACAGATAATTCATCAACATCAACATCTAATTTTTGGAAAACTTTAGAACGTGTTGAAATAATATCTTCTGTTCCATTCTCGGTAAATGCCAAAATCGACATTAATTCTTCACGACTGAGAGGACTGGTGATAATATTATGCTCTTGAAATTTCACGTCGTGTTCGTTTAACCAAGCGCGAGCTTTTCGGCAGCTCGTACAACTTGGTGACAAAAATAAAGTAATCATATACCCACCTCTCCCATACTGTTGCTTTTATTATACAAAATTTTAAGGAACTTGGCTATCTTTTTTCCAATTTGCAGCAACTTCCTTATCAGATTTCAATTGTTCAATCAATTCATCAGCGCCTGCAAATTTTACCATATCACGGATTTTATCTAACCAGATTATTTCAACTGTCTCACCATAAATCTCATCTTTGAAATCAAAAATATTGGCTTCCAGACGTAATTCAGTACCACCAAAGGTGATATTTTTGCCAACACTTGTCATGGCACGATAAGATTTTCCGTTGACAATAACATCGGAAACATAAACGCCGTCTCCAGGTAGAAAAACGTTATCAATCGGCGCTAGGTTAGCCGTTGGAAAACCAATAGTTCGCCCACGCGCATCACCATGTACGACAATACCACGCGTACTAAAATTGTAACCTAATAAACGATTAACTTCTTTAATATTGCCATCAAAAATCAACTGACGAATCCGTGTTGAACTAATTTTTTCACCATTATCTTGAACTTCTGGCACAACGACAACGTCACCGTTGAATTGTTGCGCTAAATCAGTAGCATCTTTACGGTCGTGTCCGAATTTATAATCAAATCCGACAACAATTATCTTGGCACGCAACTGTTTGATGTAGTTTTCTAAAAAGTTTTTTGCAGAGAGTTTTGAAAAAGTTGACGTAAAATCAATCAAATACAGATAATCAACACCATATTCCGCAAACTTCTCATAGCGCTTTTCAGGCGAGGTTAAACTAAGCAATAAATCAGGCGTAAAATGTGATAGAGCAAGACGTGGAGACTCATTAAACGTTAGGACAGTTAGTGCTAAATTATCACGTTTAGCAATCTCTTTTGCTTTATCAAATAATGCCTTGTGTCCTCGATGAAGCCCATCAAAGTATCCTAATACTAACACACTATCTTTGGCATTTGTTATGTCTTTGTAATCTTTTATTCGTTGAATTTCCATTTTTTCCATTCTAAATCAGATAAATACTTTATGCGGTTTGTAAAGGTCATCTCTCGGCTCAAGAATTGCCACCAACTTATCCTCATAAAATCCCGCAAGTTGTCCATCTTTTCTATCTAAAGCAATTTTTCGTCCAAAAGAAATCTCTATTTTTTGGTCTTCGGTCAAATCAACACGTGGTAAATCCATAACGCCGTATTCGACAGGAAGAAGAAATGAAAATTCTTCCAAAGCTACCTTGTCAGCGATTTCTGCCAAAGTTAAGGCGTTTTCTAGTCGTAAACCAGCTGAAGCTTCGCGTTCCAAATACGACATATGACTAGCGTAGCCAAGTTTTTTTCCTAAATCAACTGACAACGTACGAATGTAAGTTCCTTTACTACAAGCCACTTCAAAATCAAAATAACAACAATCATCTTTAAATTCTAACGGGCTAGTGCGTTTGAAATCATAGATTGTCACATGGCGTTCAGGTCGCTCAACTGTTTGACCAGCGCGAGCATATTCATATAATCGTTTGCCATTGACTTTAACTGCTGAGTACATAGGAGGAATTTGAGTGATTTCGCCGATAAAACTTCTCAAAGCCAAGTCAACTTCTTCTACTGCTACATCACTAACTGGCGTTGTCTCAAGACGTTCACCACTAGCATCTTCCGTTGTTGTCGAATACCCTAGACAAATCTGCCCACGATAAATCTTGCCAGCTTCTGTCATGTATTCAATCACACGTGTTGCTTTACCGACAGCAATTGGCAGAACTCCAACAACGTCAGGGTCTAGCGTTCCTCCGTGACCAATTTTCTTTTCATGCAATATTTTTCGAAGCTTAAAGACTGCGTCGTGACTCGTCATTCCTGCTTCTTTTTTTAAATTAATAATTCCGTTAATCATAACCTTTATTATAACTTTTTTTACTAACAAAAGACAAGCTAAAACACCATTATGAGAGTTTTAGCTATATTCTTATCTATTCTGTTTAAATGTTGCGATTGTTATCGCTACCTAACTCAAAGAAATCTTGAATTTCTTGAACGTATTCTAAGACGCCTTGAAATTCACCATTTTCATCACGAACAGCAGCGTAGGTGACATGAACAAATTTACCGAGTTTTTCTGACTTGAACCACATCACAACTTTATCTCGTTCACCAGAGCGCAAAAGCGTAAAAATTTTCTTGACTTTATCTAAAACTTTTGGTGGATGACAAAGCTCAACATGGCGTCCAATCTGACTTGGTGTCCGTTTAAAAATCATTTCATCTGGTGCTTTACTATCGTTGTAATATTGGAAAATATCATCTTTATTGACGAAAGTGATTTCTAATGGTAAATGATTGAGAATAAGATTAGCTTGCTCAACGGATAGGTAACCGTTACCAAATGATTGTTGACTCGTACGGTCAAAACTTTGACTTTCCTTTTTAGGTGTAAAGCTAATAGTGAACTGCCATTCTGGCGTATCAATGACTTTGATCAATTGATTATCAGTTGTTGAATTTTCTTGACTATCTTCTGTTTGGTTTGTTGAATGCGCAAGGTCTTGTTTTGTATCCTCAAAATTTTCACGATGAGGCTGCCATTTAGTTGTTGGTTTAATAATCGCATAACCATAAGCATCACTTTCTTCGGCAATCGCAAGCCAATCGTCTTGAGTTAACGTTTCTAGTAAAATCATTAAGAGAATAGCTTCTTCCTTGAAAATCATTTCCTCGAATTCTTTTGCGAATGCTTCAAAGGCTGAAGAAATTTCCTCGATTGTTAGGTCAGGTAACTGCTCCACAGCAGTTTGCGCTTTTTCAAAAAGTGCTCTAATGTTATCATCAACACTCCACATGACTTTTGGCGGTGCATCATGCCCATATCGTTCCATCACTGGGAAAAAGAGGTTTTCTTTACGATTATAATGATTCTGGAATTGCCCTAAAAGACTCATCTGATGCTTCAATCCACGAATCAAATCTGGATGAAATTCCTCGTTTTCAGCTTTTTCATAATTTTCGATAATACGACGAATGCGTAACATGGCAGCACGCAAAGCAAGATTTTCTTGTTTAAAAACATAGACTGGATGCCCTTCTTGCTCCGCATCTGGCACATCAACATCTGAGATAGCACCTTTAAAAAGATTAGCATGGACATTGCACAAGCTCATGACATCCTCAAAAGTAATGCCAGTATCAGTTCCCATTAGCTCATGTTCCATCATTGAGATTTCCAAGGCTGACACACCTGTAAAATGCTGGTCAAAATCCTCTTGAACAGACTTAGCATCAGCACCATGATGCAAACGTAACAGAATATCTTTTAGTATTTCAATACGATTTTCAGTCATAACTGCCTCCAATCACCTCATAACCATTTAATTCAAGTGTTCGTTGAACTTTTTCAAGTGAAATATTAGCTAACTTTGCACCAGCTTTTAGAGACGTTACTTTCCCAACTGTGTTTAGCATGGCAGGTTTTGACAATGGCTTAAACCCCAAATCTACCAAAATCTCCTTCACTTCTGGGTGTTCCTTAATCGTCTCAGCGACTGGTTTTGATAAATCTATAATATTGTTCATAATAATTACCTCAATATTTGATAGCTTTATTATAACACATCAGAAAAGTGACAATAATTTTGAATCTACTGACAAATTAACATTATTTTAGATAGAGAGAATAGCCACGACTAGCTTGCTTGAAACCATAATTTTCATAAAAACGATGAGCTATTTGTCGTTCTAAAGTATCCCCACTATTTAGCGCTAAAGCGTGAATATTTTCAGATAGTGCACAATTTTTGACAGTATCTATCAAGGCTGTCGCAACACCCTTACGGCGATAGTTTTGTAATACTGCCAGAATAAGAATACGATAGTAGGCACCTTCATTTTCAAAAAATAACATTTTAGCATAACCAATCATCCCAATGATTTCATTGTCATCAACCGCGACTAAAAGATGGTAATCAGGATGAGAAAGAACTGTTTTTAATCGTCTAACCAATTCAGCTTCCTTGACAGGATAGCCAAGTTCAGCATAAAGAGGGGATAACTTTTCAATATCTAATAGTTGAGCAGGTCTAATAATCATTTTCAGTCCTCACACATTTCAGGAAAAGAAACAACACCACATTGAAAGATCCTATTCTTCTTTTAATGCTTCAAATTTGGCACGCATGGTTGGATTTTTTCGTGTTAATTTTTTGACGGAAACATCGTCTAATTTATTGTTAGCAAGGCGGAGCTGATTTTCACTAGTTGTCAAGAAACGCTTAACTTCTTCCATGCGGCGGATTGATTTATCAATTTCATCAATGGCTTTTTTGAAGTTATTACTTGCTGAAGTATAGTTCTTAGCAAAAGCGTTTTTGAAGGTTTCAAGGTCATCTTCAAAGTGTGTGATATCAATATTTTGTTCACGTACCAAAGCTAACTCTTGCTTGTATTTGAGTGAGTTGAGCGCAGCATTTCGCAAAATACCAATCAACTGAATGAATAGTTGCGGACGGACAACGTACATTTTTTCATACTCATGACTAACGTCAACAATACCAGTATTAAAGTAATCATTGTCTGCTTCTAGCATGGTTACTAAAACGGCATACTCACAATTTTTCTCGCGACGGTCTTTGTCTAATTCTTTATAGAAATCTCTATTTTTGTGCTTCGCTTTTGTTTCATCAGCTTCATTTTTCATCTCAAACATGATGGATAGTATTTCAATACCATTTTCGTCCGTTTCACGATAAATGAAATCCCCTTTTGAACCACGACTTGATACTTCATTGTCTTTACCGAAAGTGGCATTTGGAAAAGCGTAAGCCCGAACCTTATTAAACTCCGTTTCAGCATAGACTTCTAAACTTTCTCCGATAGCTTTTGTAGATTGTTGCGCTTTGAAATTTTTGTAAAATTCCACCTGCTCGTTAGCCGCTTTTAGTTGCGCTTCATAGTCACTCTTGACAGAAGCTAAGGATAATTCTGCTTCTTTTTCTTGAAGAGCTAATTTTGATTTGGCATCATCACGTTCTTTTTCAACAGCCGCAACGGCTTCAACTAGACTGTTTTTGTTTTCAAGTGATAAACGTTCCAGTTGATTTTGAACCTCAACCAATTCCTTATCTTTCTTAGATAACGCTTGACTTAGTTCTAGCTCTTTTACGGAAGATAAATTTTCTAATTGTGCTTTAAGTTCTGTGATTTCTGTTTCTTTTTTACTAAGAGCTTGCTGATTTTCTAAGGTAAAAGATTGTTTTAACTGCTCGATTTGAGCGGATAAATCTGACAATTCCTTATCTTTTTCGGTCAACGCTTGTGTCAATTCAAGGTCTTTTACGGAAGTTAAGTTTTCCAATTGTACTTTCAACTCAGCGATTTCTTGCTCTTTTTGACTTAGAAGGCGTTGGTTTTCTAAGGCTAGTGTCTGTTTTAGCTGTTCTAGCTGCGTGGTTAGCTCGCTGATTTCTTTATCTTTCGCGCTAGCTTGGGTCTGCAAATCGTTTTTTGATTTTTCTTCTAGCAAAGCCTTTTCTTTTTCAAGACGGTCGTGGATTTCTTTGTCAAATTCATTGCTACGGACTTGTGCTAAAAGCTGACTATACTCTGTCTCATTGATTGTAAAAACAGTTCCGCAATGCGGGCATTTAATATTATTCATAAATTCCTCACTTGAATTTTCTAATATCACCATTATAGCAAAAAAGAAGCTCGATTAGCTTCTTTTACTTATACCTATATTAAAATAAGTTTTTTTCAACCTCGCTACGAATACGTTGCCATTCTTGTTTTGCTCTGGCTAGTTTACGTTTATAGTCTTTCAAACCTTGTTCGTATCCTTGAATTAAGTAAGCTTGGCGAATAACAGGAATCTTTGGTATTTCAATACTGATAATTTTTTGAGTATTTAAATTCATCACATTCTTACCAGTATTTGTCTCATCCAGTAGTGCTTGTCCTAAATCAGATGCCAAAAACAGTCTGATATAACCACCTGAAATATCGCTGGTAGGACGTAAAACAGTAATGTTAGCCGAAGCAATTACTGGTTCGTCTTGTTCAGCAAAAACAGCAATTTTTTTCACTGTACCTTTAGAAGCGATTAACACATCTCCTTCTTGCAACAGATAACGTGAGACACTTTTTTCATCACAATCAATTTTCTTTAAATGAACATAGTCAATCCCCGTGTCGTCCATGTCGCTTAAATTAATTACAGAAATATTGCCACCATCTCCTAATTTTGAAACTGCCTTACCTTTAAAATGTTCTGTAATCTCCTTTAAAGGAATCTTAGCAATCTTATTTGATTTGTAATTTTCAACAAGTCCGTTCATAGCTATCTCCTTTATATTTTAGTATTATAATACTAAAACTATTTTTTGACAAGTAAAACGGTCTATCCCTAGACCGTTTTTAATTAGATTAACAACAAGAAACCAAAATTTGCAGAGGAATCTTTTTCTACAAAACCATTGACCCCAAGCCTCTATTAGTGACTTTATTTGCCACTATCTTATTCATTCGAAATATATTTTGCAAAATCTAGTTGATAGTCACAAACAGTCGTGACTAATTCTTTATCGTGTGTGATAACAAGAACGATTTTTCCTGCTGCTTTTAACTCTTGCAAAAGTTTCCCAACAGCTAACATATGCTCGTAATCAAGACCGCTTGTTGGCTCATCAAAGATAAAAATTTTCTTATCCGATAGCAAAGCATTTCCAATAAGAACACGTTGTTGTTCACCGCCTGATAAAGATAGCGGATGGCGTTGTAACAAGTCTTGCAAACCTAAATTATCAGCAATTTTTTGATAATCCTTTTTCTGCTGATTACCAAGAAGCAACTCTTTTTTAACACTATCTGAAAAGAGTTGAAGGGAGATTTCTTGCATAACGTAAGCTGTCTCTTTAAGACGTTCTTTTTCTGAAAGGGGACGTCCCGCAAGAGAAATAATGCCATTTGATTTATTTAAACCAGAAAGAAGCTTTGCAAAACTCGATTTTCCAAGACCATTTTGCCCAAGAATAGCTATTATTTTCCCAACTGGAAAAGCTAAATGACTTATAGCCCCCAAAGATTTTTTCCCTGCTGTCAGCGTAAGCTCGTGTACCCGAAGGTCATTTTGAGCAGGCACTTCTGGTAATGTTTGACTAGCAAAAGAAAGGTTTTCGCCACTGCGTAAACCAAGCTGATGTCGGTTATCTTCGCTTAGGGCTAGCCACTCCTTACGTGACCAAGTATGAGTCACCTCACCATTTTCAAAGTACAGATAGGTATCACCTAAATCTTTTAAGAAATCTAGACGGTGCTCAGCTATCACAATCGTCACTCCGAGTGCTTTTAAAGCTTTAAGATGTGATTTTAACCTTTCAACGCTTGTTTGGTCTAAATTGGCACTAGGCTCATCTAGTATCAAAAGTTGAGGATTTTGCATGTTAGCTGTCGCAATGGCAACACGCTGCTGCTCCCCACCTGAAGCGTTTAGTAAATCATAATTCAACAACTGTTCAAGATTAAATAAGTCGGTTATTTGCTTTAGACGGCTTTGGATGTCAGCTTGAGCAATCCCTTGGTTTTCACAAGGAAAAACTAGCTCGTGTTCAACTTTGCGGTGGAAAAACTGTGTGGCAGGATTTTGAAATACAGAGGCGATTTTTTGCGACATTTCTTCGACAGAATTTTGCCCTGGTTGCATGCCAACAACTTGAATGTCTCCTTCTAATTTACCTTGATAGTATTCGGGTACTAAACCATTCAATAATCTTGCAAAGGTTGTCTTACCACTACCGCTTTTTCCACAGAGCACCAAACATTCCCCCTTAGCAACTTGGAGAGAATCGATTTTCAGACTTAATTTCTTACTATTCAAATAAGTGAATTTAAGATTTTTAACGGAAATCATCACAATGTCACCCCCGTTATGAGAGCTAATACGAAAATAACCATAAAGCCATAGGCAGCATAATCCACTAAGCCAAATCGATAAGTCATGTAGGACGTTTTTCTTTTTTGACTAGCAACACCTTTTGTCATACTAGCGATTGTCAAATCTTGTGCGATACGAGTAGCATTCATCAGCAAAGGCACTAAAATATATTCAAAAAACATCAGTGGATGACGAATAATCATCCAACGACTCGTAAAAATTCCTCTGATTTTTAGGCTATCATAAATCATTCGGTAATGCTCTTTTATCGTTGGTAAAAAGCGCATCATGACGGCAATAGCAATTAAAAGCCCTTCTGGCATATGCCATGTACGCATAGCGACGATAAATTCATGCACCGAACCTTTTAAAATACTACCACCAATCATAAAACAAGGTAAAAATCTACGTCCACCAACTAGAAACAAAGCAATATAAGACGTCACATACTCTGGCGATAATAAATAATCTTCTAAAATAATCAATGCTAAGAACGAAATAACATAATATAGCGCTCTTTTTCGGTCACCTTCCAGAAAAAACAATAGCCCTAAGCCAATCATTAAAAGGCATTCATAGCCATCAGAAATATGAAGCAACAGTAAAATATTGGTAAAAAAAAGTAAGATTATTTTAGTACGAACATCAATAGTAACTGCATTCATTACTCTACCATACCAGCTTTATTAAAGTGTTTTTTCAGCATATATTGTCCAAATAAACCGCCAAGTAAACCACCGATAATGATAGTTAAAGAAAGCCAAGCAACGTTTGAAAAATCAGAATTAACCATTACTTCATTGATGTAACTCGTGTCTTTTCCAATCGCAACCAAATGTTCAATATAAGTGTCTCGAACAACCCACATCATAATGACAGGACCTAAGTTTCCGAATGAAAAGACAATATAAGAAATCAAATTGTAAAGTTTATTTTTATATTTACCAAATTTTGCAATGATATCCGCTAAAATACCGCTAATTAAATTTGGAAGAAATGAAAAAGCGAAATGTCCTGACATAAAGAAGAAAACGGAAATAACAGCTGACATTAGTATTAAACAACCAAATTTCTTTGTTTTAGCAATTAAGAGCATGTAAACTGTTCCTGCCAATAAAGCAATGAAAGCTGGCGCATATTTCATATTTGCACTATACGCTAAGAAAACAGATAATAATGTTCCTAAACATAGAAAAACAAAATAAAGTGCTGTATAAATTCCTGTTGTAATAATATCTTTAGTTTTCAAAATAACTCCAATCTATATAAGCTGTCTCGTTTTAAGATAGAATTTTTAAATCTAGTATTAAAATACCAACACACATTCATATGTTATATCTGGGTCAAGTTTTCATTTTCAACTTTGTAAATAACATCGCTAGCTGCTACTGTACTCAAACGATGAGAAATAAGGAAAACATAACCTTTACAATGTTCACGAACAACTTGTAAAAATGCTGCCTCGTTAAGTGAATCGAGGTTACTTGTTGGTTCATCAAAAATGTAACAATCAGCATCTTTTAGTAAAGCTCGTGTCAACTCTAAACGTTGTAATTCACCTGCTGAAAATAGCGTTTGCTCGCTGTTTAAGAGCGTATCTAACCCATCCTTAGTTGACAAAATCTTGTCTTTAATGCGACATTTTGCTGCCGTTTCTAAAATCATGTCATCTGTAATATCTGGATTGCCAAGCGTCAAATTCTCACGAATACTTTGGCTGAATACTTGAGGAATTTGTGGAATATAGGCAATACGATTTTGAATATCACGTGCTGCCAGAGTTGAAAGTGGCTTATGATTCACGAAAATTTGTCCTTTAGTATTATCATACCATCTCATGACAAGCTTCATCAGAGTGGATTTACCAGAACCAGATTGTCCAACTAAACCAATGATTTTATGATTTTCAAAGGCAACTGACAGGTGATTAAAAATACTTTGATTACGATTCTCATACGCAAACGAAACATCTTCCAAGACAATACTATCTATTGTTTCATCAAAGGTTTGACCTGATTTATCAAATTCTTTCTCATCTAATAGTTCAAAAACTTGACGAGCTGCTGTCATCGCCCGTTTAAAGCCAAGTGGCAGGCGACTCAATTCCAAATATGGCGCAAATGATGTTGAAAAGACAACAATAATTGTTGTTGCAGAAACAAGAGAAATTTGTCCTTGGTTTGCTTGTGAGATAGCCAAAACTGCTACTAGCATGATAGCTAATCCAATTACTAGAAATGATAGACTTGCTTGCAGGTGCTGTGCTTGTGCCACCTCTTTTTCACGCGCATTAACCGATTCGCTTTCTTTATTTAAGTGTTCCAAGTCTGATTTAATTTGCCCAAACTGCAGCAATTCTTTCATGCCATGCAAACTATCCGAAAAATGAGACATATAAGCTTTGCGTGTTTGTGACTGCTTCTGCAATAATGGTTGTAACTGTCGTACTTGTGCTCGTGGTAGGAAAATCGCTAAAATCGCATAAACCAATAAACTAATCACAGCAATCACAGGTGAAACTGACCAGTAATAAACCGCTAAAATAATCGTTACTAGACTGGCTGTCATTACTGGTGGAAGGGTGTGAGCAAAGAAAACTTCCATGGCTTCAATATCTTCACCAATCATTTTTAGCATGTTTCCGCTATCTTGTTGATCCAATTTTGTTGGTGCTAAACGACGTAGTTTTGCAAAAACCATGCATCTAAAATCGTAAAGTGTTTTAAAGGCGACATAATGCCCAAAAAAGTGCTCAATGTAGCGTAAAATACCCCGCATGAGCCCCAAGGCAAACAAGATAACCACAAAAGAAAAGTGCGGTGCCTGACCTTCTAAAGCTTGCCAAGCTAGCCGAATGACTAAACTTGGAATAAGAATGGTCATCAAAAATCCCAAAACAGCTCCGCCAACTGCTAAAACATATTGTAGCCATAAGCCTTTAACCAAATTTGCAAGACGTTTAACAAGTGTTTTTGTTGATAATTCTTTACTAGCCATGTAAAATCGCCTCCAATTCTTCTTGAGTTGACACGAGTTTTTTAAATTCCGCATTAGTTGTTAATAATGCTTCTGGTCGCCCAAGTGAAATGGTGCGCTTGCTATCAATAAAAAGAACTTGCTCTGCTTGTAAAACTTGCTTCATTTTATGTGAGATAACCAAAACAATGGCATTCTGAGCAGTTAATTTAATGTAGTCATAAAGCAATTGCTCGTTTTCACTATCAATACTTGATGTCATTTCATCAAAAATATAGATAGGGCGTTTAGCAAGGAGAGCACGAGCACAAATAATTTGTTGACGTTGACCTGGTGACAAAAGATTTCCATTCTCTCCGACTATAGTTTGCAATCCTTCTGGTAAGTCTTGTAAGAAAGTCATGAGGTGACGTTGATTCAACCAAGTCAGCAACTGCGCCTGAGACATATCTGTCGCTAGAGCAAGATTCTCATAGATTGTTCCATTAAATAGATATGATTCTGGTGATACGTACATCACACTTTCTTTGACAGCATCTAAATTAACATCCACTAAATCTTGCTGACCAAAGAAAATCTTTCCTTCTGACACCGATAATTGCTTTTGAAGAAGTTTCGCAATAGTCGTTTTCCCACGACCACTTTCACCAGCGACAGCAAAAATTTTCCCTTTAGGAATTGTAAATGACAAGTTCGATAAAATCTTAGTATTGTCATACGAAAAGCTGACATTATCAAAACGAATTTCTTTAATATCAGTTGGTAGCGATGCTTTGTTTTCTTGAGAATCATCTACCGCTGCGCTATCTAAAAAAGTGTAAATGCGGTCAGCCATTTTAGTATTCATCATTACCAAGTGCATACCATAGCCCATTTCACGAATTGGTGCAAAAAATTCGGTTGCAATGAGAACGAAGAAAATCAAACTAAACAATGAAAGATGACCGTGTGATAGTGAAACGGCTGCTGCAAATCCTGAAACCCCGACACCAATGTACATGACACCGTCCATATAACCAACAGATTGCAATTGAAATTTCAACAATTCCATGGTTGATCGACGAAATTCTTCCGCTTTTTCAACAAATGTCTTTTCATAGCGTTCGTCAGCATCATAGGTGTAAAGAGTATTCATTCCCTTTAAATCATCCATAAAAAGATTACCAACGTCCATATAAGTCGCCCAATAATGGTTCATAATCTTTTTAGAACGCTTTTGCATCAAAATAATAGACACAGGAATAAACGGTAGGCTGACTAGAAAAATCAGGCCTCCAATAGGATAGATAAATGCAACTAATAATAGAACCGTTGCACAGTTAAAGTAAGCTCTTAACGAAATTGTTAAGTAGTGGTTGAAATAAGTGTCTAAGGTGTCAATCCCTTGCGATGCCACATTCATGATATCAGCAACAGAAAAGTCCTTGTCGTCAAATTCACCGCCATGATTTTGAAACGCTTCAAAAAAAGCTCCTTTTAAATGATTACGAGCATATTGTGAAGCTGTTCCTTGATAATTTTTAGCTAGCAAGGATACGGCAAAACCGATAGCGCTTAGTATCAATAGCTGGCAAATAAGAGTAATGAGTGAGATTTCCTCACCTTTATATAAGTGCTCTACACTTTTCGCAATCAGGAAAAATGAGAGAATACGCATTAAGAATTGTATCCACGACAAGACTGCCGCGATATAAAGATCGCGTTTATGCGGACCGACTTCTGACTTCAAGCAACGAAGCAACCTCTTCCGCCGTTCGCGCGATATACGCTTTTGTTGATTCTCAGCCATAACAGCTCCTTTCTGATAAACAGAGCCACTCGGACATTAAGAAATTAGGAGGACTATTTATCTGACGTTTGTCGCCCAATCTTAAAAAGTCCTCAGCTCATCATCATATGATTTTTAACCATATGTTCGTCATTATACCATAAAAACGCTTTAGAATTAATAAATTATTCACAAATTTTACAAAGAAAAAACAGGCAAAAGCCTGTTTAGTACTAATCTACTGATTTCAACGCTTCTAGCATATCAACTGTTTTTAGGATATGGTTAACGAGCCAACCTAATGCTAATAGAATGATGACAATAACAGCAATTGGTATAGCGTAAACATCCCAACCAACAGCTGTGCCAAACATAATATTATCCGAACCAATCATTCCCATAATCACTTGGTGAAGGTATTTCCCGCCAATTAAGCCGACAATGATACCAATTAAGGATAGGCTGATTGTTTCACGATAAATGTACATTGTCACTTCTTTGTCATAGAAACCAAGAACCTTAATAGTTGAAAGTTCACGAATCCGCTCTGCAACATTGATATTCGTCAAATTATAGAGAATAACCACGGCAAGCAAGATAGAGACCACGATTAAGATTGTCATGGCACCGTTTAAAGAGGCAACGACAGATTTAACCGTTTTAACTAGCGATGAATTTTGGCTAACAGCTGAAACACCAGACATGGCAAGTAATTTCGTTGAGAGCTTTTCAATATTACTGCTAGAATCATTTTTCAACGTTACCAAGTAAGCATTATCATCAGGTGTTTCTCCGAAAATCTTTTGATAAACTTTCTGTGACATAAAGAGATAATGCCCGACATTCATTTCAGCTACTGCAGCGACTTTCACGGTATGCTTTTTACCATCACTGTCTTTCAATGTAAAGCTGTCGCCAGCCTCCACATGATAAAGCGAAGCTAATTTTTCTGATATGATAATACCATCATCAGATAAGGTCAGACTATCGCCACTCGAAGCATCTTTCAAATGAATAAAATCACCAAAATCATCACCGCTGCTGACCATAATTGATACGGTCTGTTTATCGCTTAAACCTGAAATCGTTTCTGATAAAGTCATAAAATAGATACTTTGGTATTGCGATACTTTATTTGAATCCATGAAATCTTTGACTTCTTGATTTTCACTACTGCTGTTATCATCGTTTTTAACGACAATCATGTCATACGGCATTAAATTAGTGAACTGATTTTCGATAACATTTCCTAAGGATGAGCGAATACCAAGTCCTGCAAAAAGCAGAGCGACTGACCCAGCAACCCCAAAAATCGTCATCAACATTCGTTGCTTGTAACGGAAGATATTGCGCGCAGTAACTTTATGCGTGAATGATAAACGACGCCAGATAACTCCAATACGTTCCAAGAAAATTTTAGAACCTTTGACAGGTGGCTTAGGTAGCAACAGCTGTGCTGGTTTTTCACTTAGTTCATTTTTGGCAATGAGAAAGGCAGGTAAAACCGCACTAATCAAGGCTAAGACTAGGGCAATCGCTGTGTAGTTCCAATAGAAATAAAGATGAGTCTCACCAAGTGTCGTATCACTGGTTACAATCTGTGCGATAATGCGTGATAACAAATAGTGCCCAGCAACTATTCCAAGAACAGTTCCAATCATGCTGGCAACGAAACCATAAATAACAAATTTCTTAATAACGTCAGAATTCCTGTAACCAAGCGCCTTGAGAATTCCAGAATTGGTACGTTCTTCATCAACAAAACGGGTCATTGTGGTAAATGTCACCAATGCAGCGACGACATAAAGCACGACAGGAAAGATATTCCCAATGCTGCTAATACTTGACGTACTAGATTCATAAGTCTGATAACCTTCTCCCCCTGGGAATGTCGAGCGTGTGTATGACGTATAAGTCGGCTCTGTCATGGCATCAATTTTAGCTTGCGCTTCTTGAATTTCGCTTTCGCTCTCTGTAATTTCAGCTTGTGCTTGGTCAATTGAACTTTGTGAGGCAGCTTGTTGTTCAGCAGACAAACTAGCAAGAGCCGACTCCTGCGCAGCCAATTGCGCTTTAGCGCTATCAACCTTTTCCTGATTAGCATCTACTTCTACTTGTGCATCTGATTTTAGACTTGCCAAACGTTGCTCAGCATTATCAGAGAGTAAATCATCTAATTCATCTTGCTTATCTGCAACTTTTTGCTTGTAACTTTCTGAAAATGGATTTAACGTTTTTAAATTGTCGTAACGAATGCGAGCAATCGTGTAAGTATCTGTGTCAAAAGCCGATTCTGTAACGACAGCATAATTTGACAAAGAACCGTCACCAGCCGTCGAAGAACCCAAGCTTGTCTTTGACAAAATTTCAGATGAATTCACAAAACCAACGACTTTATAGGTAGTATTTTTTAAAATTCCATCCTCATCTGATTGCGTAAAGCTAATCGTATTGCCGACTTTATAATCATCTTTCATCGTTGAAGCAAGCGCAATTTCATCAGATGATTTTGGAAACCTTCCTGATACAAGTTCGTAGGTAGAAATGCTTGTGCTTTTTGAAAATACACGAATAGCATCATCGGTATTCTTAACGGTAACATCTGTCAGATAACCATATTCAACATCGGCATTTTTAATACTATCTAGTTCTTCTTTGTCTTCATCACTAAAGCCGTAACTTGCAATGACAGACAAGTCCATTGTATTATGTTTTTTCAAATATTGGCTAGCAGTTGCCTGCATGTCAGGTCCAGTTACTTTCAAACCAACGAAAGCAAACGCACCCAACATCATCAAAAGCATAATGGATAAAAAACGTCCCTTTGAACTGCCAAATGATTTTCGGATATCTTTCCAATAAGTCTTTTTCGCCATCTTCTCCACCTCAATATTCTAACGTTTCAATATCTTGTGGGTGTTCATTTAGCTCAATACTGCTCACCTTGGCATCGTGCATATGGATGACACGGTCAGCAATTGGCGCAAGGGCAGAATTGTGTGTCACGATAATAACCGTTGAGCCTTTTTGACGAGACATATCTTGTAAAATCTTCAACACTTGCTTTCCTGTTTGATAATCGAGCGCTCCAGTCGGTTCATCACACAGCAATAATTTAGGATTTTTAGCGACTGCACGTGCAATGGAAACACGTTGTTGTTCACCACCAGACAACTGCGCAGGGAAATTATTCAGACGTTTTCCTAGTCCGACATCAATCAAGGTTTGCTCAGCATCTCTAGCATCTGCAACGATTTCCGAAGCCAATTCAACATTTTCTTTGGCGGTTAAATTTGGAACTAAATTGTAAAATTGAAAAACAAAACCAACATCATTTCGACGATAGGTTGTCAACTCCTTTTGACTGTAATTAGCAATATCAACACCATCAATAATCACTTGTCCCTCGTCGTTATTGTCCATGCCGCCCAAGATATTAAGGACAGTTGATTTTCCAGCACCAGACGACCCTAAAATAATAACCAATTCACCTTTTTCAATCGCAAAATTAATATCATTATTAGCAATAATCTCTGTATCACCAGTTTGATAACGTTTATAAGAATGCTTCATTTCAATGTAAGCCATAAAATCACCTCTTCAAATTCTTATTTAAACAACATGTTGATTAAATTCGAAGTTTATTATATAATTTGCACAGAGATTAAACAAGGACAAAAATAGACATTCTGTTCATTTAAGAAATTAATAAAAGGATTTTACACATTATGAAAAAACGTCATACTGAAACTGAAAATTACCTCAAACAAGCATTGGCAAAATTACTTTTAGAAAAGAATTTCGAGGAAATTACCGTATCTGATTTAACACGAACGGCAGGAATAAACCGCGGTACTTTCTATCTTCACTACGTTGACAAATATGATATGATGTGTCAACTCAAACATGATACATTGGATGATTTATTTAACATTTTGAACGACGAAACGATTTACACAGATACTCGATCTGTTCTCCGTCAAACTTTAACTTATGCTAAACAAAACTTTGAATTCATATCTGCTATCTCAAAATCATCTTATGTTAACTTTCCTAAGACACTTAAAGATTTCGTCTATGAATTTCTTTTAACTGTCCCTGATTTCAAAGATGCAATTACTACTTACTATGACATTCCTTACCAATATGCTCTAGAAGTATATTTATCTAGTATCGAAAGTATCATTTCATTTTGGATTGCAAATGGAGGAAAAGAAAGTACCGATGAAATCACAGATATTATTCTTAAAGTTGCTGCATTAGACAAAATGATTTAAAAACATAAAAACTCACTTAGTTATTTAAGTGAGTTTTTGACATTTATAATGCTTTTACGGCCTCAATGGCGGCTTGATAGTTTGGTTCGGAATTGACGTTTTCAAGGTATTCAGCGTAAACAAGCTTATTATCCTCATCTAAAATCAATACGGCACGCGCTAACAGATGCCATTCTTGCATCAAAAGCCCATAGGTTTTTCCGAATGTATTGTCATAGTAGTCGGACATCATTACTGCGCGCTCCAAGCCTTCTACGCCACACCAACGTGCTTGCGCAAATGGCAAATCGGCTGAAACAGTGATAACAACGGTATCTTCCATATCTGATAATTCTTTGTTAAATGTCCGAGTTTGTGTCGAACAGATTCCTGTATCAATTGACGGAATAACGCTGATAACTTTCTTCTTACCAGCAAAATCTGATAAGCTTTTTTGTGCCAAATCAGTTGTCGTTAGGGTGAAATCTGGCGCTGTTTCCCCAATTTGCAATTGTTGCCCGACTAAAGTTACAGGCTTTCCAAGAAATGTTGTCATAAGTAAATCCTCCATTAGAAAAGGAGCAGTTTGCCATGGCTCAATAAATAGAAAATACTATCTTGCCAAAGGTCAACCCACAATTCATTGTTTTCCCTATTGTAACCAATTTTACTATTTTTAACGAACGATTTGTTTGGAAATTGTAAGACCTGTAATTCTCTCTAAACTTGCCGTTGAATTTAATCAGCTTGGTGCGTATCACATGATTTCAAAACGCAAGTTTAGTCAGTAACATCATTTTCAAAAACATAGGCAATTGCTCGGACTGGTGAACCTGTCGCTTCTGTCCAATTCGGATAAGCAATTGAAATGAGAGCACCCGTTGGTAGTAACTTATCCAAGTTAGCCAAGACCTCAACTTGATATATGCCTTGTTCTAACACATAATATTCTTGCTGGCGCTTTCCGCCAGCATTGGCAACAGCTTGACCAGCGTGTAATTGTAACTTTTCAAAATTATATTTTCGTGTCATGGGAAACTCCAATCTAAAATTTTTAAAATATACATACCTTTTAGACTCTTTTATTAATTTTGACTAATATTTATTAAAAAGACTGGGTATAATTTTAAACTATAAATTTTAGTCAAAGCAACTACTAAGCCTCTGGGTATCAACTTCTACTTGTTTGGACTGTGCAATGGCGGATATGACCGCCACACCGTCTGCACCAGATTGTTTTATGGCTGCCACATCGCCAAAAGTAATACCACCTATCGCCACGATTGGAATTTCTTTATCATAATCTCTAACGTCATTTAAACCTTTTAAGCCAATCACCTCACCTGCATCATTTTTAGATGAGGTTGGAAAAATCGGTCCTACGCCAATATAATCAACCAATCCAACAGCCGATTGTTGGTATTCTATGGTCGAGCCGACAGACAAGCCGATGATTTTATTTGGAAAAAGCTGGCGCGCTTTGGTAATCGGCAAATCATCTTGCCCTAAGTGAATGCCGTCCGCATCAAGTTCTAGCGCTAAATCCACATCATCATTGATAATCAAAGGTATCTGATATTTACGACAAAGTTCCTTAACTTTTCTAGCTAAGACCACTTTTTCGTCACCTTTTAGAGCATTAGCACCTTTTTCACGAAATTGAAAACACGTCACCCCTGATTTAAAAGCAGCTTCCAAAATCTCTAAAAATTTTCCTTCAGGACAATTTGCTGTGCCACAAATAAAATAAACTTGTAAGATTTCTTTATCCATGATAGACCTCAACTTTTTTCAATCGCTCTATGTCCGTGTTTGTCACCTGATGGAGAGCATCTAAAAATGCAATTTGAAAACTTCCTGGCAATGGTTCGCTAAGCTTCTTCTCCGCCAATTCACCTGCGATATTATAAGCTGATAATGCTTCTTCCAAACAAGCTAATAAATCCTTTTCTTTAGCCAGCCCGATAAATGCTGCTAACACTGCACCTAAAAGACAACCTGTTCCAGTCACTAATGGCATAAGTGAACTACCATTGTGTAATAATAAAACTTTCTCATTAACAGCAATGGCGTCCGTTTCTCCAGTAATAACGATAGGGAGTTGCAAAATCTGATTGGCTCGCAAAGCAAGTTTTCCAACGTCATCAACTTGTGCAGAATCAACCCCCTTACTAGCCACTCTTTCACCAATTAGCGCAGCAATTTCTCCAGCATTTCCTCGCAAAAGTGACATTCGGTGGTGTTCAATCAAGTCAAGTGCTACTTGTTGACGAAATTTACCAGCGCCAGCAGCCACAGGGTCTAAAACCGTAGGAATATCATGTTTTTCTGCAATATCCAAAGCCTCCTTGTACAATTGCCAGCTTCTGTCATTAAGCGTGCCGATATTAACCAACAGACCATTAGCCTGCGGCAAAAAATCTTCCAAATCTGCCTGGTACTCACTCATGGCAGGGGAAGCACCTAACGATAACAGCCCATTAGCCGTGAAATTTTTGACTACTTGATTGGTTAAACAGATTGTCAAAGGGTGGTTTTGTCTCAAATCATCTAAATAAGTCATCTAATCTCCTTTGTAGATCACATGATTAACTGGTCCGTTGCCGTGTCCCAATTCTGGCGCCGTCTTGATAGCTTCTGTAATGAAATGTTTAGCAGTTGTCACAGCTTTTTCTACTGACTGTCCTTTGGCTAATTCAGCAGTAATGACCGCAGCATAGGTACAACCCGTTCCGTGTGTGTGTTTGGTAGGGATACGTTCAGATGAAAATGTCACGACTTGACCATTTTCTAGGAAAAGAAAGTCTTTGGCTTCATTTTCTAAATGACCACCCTTGATAACGACGTTTTTCACGCCATAGTCAGCTTGAATAGCTTTTCCTGCTTGTAAAATCGCTGCTTCATCTTTTAATTCTTGTCCGTAAAGCACCTCTGCTTCTGGTAGATTTGGCGTGATAATGGTAGCAAGCGGCAGCAATTTTTCTTTGAGCGCCTGCACAGCTTCTAAACTAATCAGACGGTCACCACTCGTCGCCATCATAACGGGGTCTAGAACGTAAGGACAATCAATAGTATTCAAATACTGACTGACACGTTCAATGGTTTCAACTTCGGCTAACATACCTGTTTTAATAGCATGTGGAGGAATATCGGAAAACACACTTTTTAACTGAGCATCAAGTATCGACTGGTCAAGGTTACAAATGGCTTGCACACCTTGGGTATTTTGTGCCACAACGCTGGTAACAACAGCCATACCATAGACCCCACGCGCTTGAAAACTTTTCAAATCTGCCATAATTCCTGCACCACCACTAGGGTCAGTTCCTGCAATCGTTAACGCTACTTGTAATTTAGACATTTCTTACCTCCTCTGGCCATTCTTCCTGCTCAACTGCCATTTGAAAGAATTGACGTTCATGCTGACAACTTTCCAAGAACACACGAATCACTTCTTTTTGTTCATCTGCGGACAAGCGTTCACTGTATTTCGCTACTAAATCAAAATAAACCGTCAAACAAGCATCTACCACACCCTCTTGACCGTAAAAATCAAGCCAATTTTTAAACGGATTATCATCAGAAATCTTGCCACTTGCTAGCACTCGTTTGGCAACCTGCTGATAAATCCATGGGCAGGGCAGCATGGCAGCCAAAATATAGACAAGATTATCACGATTTAGCTGATAATACATGTGTTTGATATAATGGTCAGCACTAGGATACCAAGCTCTATCGGCAATAATTTCCTCATAATCTCGTCCCACTACTTGAGCCAAAAAATGATGTGCTCCCACCTCATGTTTAAAAATAAAATCAATTTGCCCTAAGAAAAATTCTTTACTAGCTTTGTCTGTAATTTTTGCAAAAAGCTGCGCATAAATATCAGCAAATTTATCCAAATACACAGAATCAGCTTTCAGATAATGACAAATTGCCTCAGCTGGTAGTTTTTCCGTAATCATGCCTTGAATAAAGTCATATTCTACAATTTTCTCAATAAAAATCTCACTACGTTTTTTTAATTCATTTACAATCATTGTTTATTTCCTTTACTATTTTTGTCAATTCATCTAGTGAATCAATCGTTACAAATGTGTCATTTTGACCAGCTTGCGGGTTATCAGAATTTGCTAGATAAATCCCTGTCACACCAAGTTTTCTAGCTTTTTTGAGATTTGCAAGACTATCCTCAACATAAATAATCTGATTAGCATTCAGGCGCTCTTGTTCGAGAATTTCCTGAAAAAACGCCTGCTCTTTATCAGCATATCCCATACTTAAACACGAATATAAGGTCGTAAAATACGGCAACAACTGCTGTGATTTCAAGCCAATTTCAGCCAAATCATAATAATTAGAAGTCACTGCATAAAGCTTGCAACCACGCCTAACCAAATCTGCTAAAACGCACTTCGCATTTTCCATAATATCGACCGTTTCGTATAATTGAAGCAAAATCGCTTTTAAAATTTCTGGTTGATAAGCTCGCCCTTGCTTGCCAAAAAGTTCTCTCAAATAATGTTCTGCCTCTAGCATATTTAATTGCCACAACTTCTGCTTCATTTCTGTGGTATAAGTCAAATTCACCGTACTCAAAAAGTCCTCAACAGCCTTATCCCACAATCCATAGGAATCAAAAATCACTCCATCAAGGTCAAAAAAGATTATCGTTTTCATTATTTATTTTTCAGCGACAAGTGCCACATAACCACCCTTGTCATACCCTTCAATTGGTTCTTCCACAAAATCATTTGTGTAAATCGGCTGCGCTGTCAATGTTTGGAAATAACGGATATTTGTCATTCCTAGATCCTCACGCAAGATATTTTCTTTCTCAAGTGGTGAATGGAAAATGGCAGAGCTGACAAGTTCGATTGGATAAGGGAAAGTTGGTGCGATTTGTTCAAATAATTCTTTCTCATATGACCCAACATGCGCCGCAAATTTGTACAAAATGCCATACGCACTTTCAACAGGAACATCAAGTAAAATCAAATGCCTACCTTTTTTCAAAGCACGGTGACAATTCTGATAAGCTGCTGACAAATTTTTGATATAACTTGAACAACCATTTAGATAAATCACATCATAGCTATTTTCCGCTAATTCGCTTGTCTCAGCATCACCGATAAAAACAGTCATTCCTCTTTTGCGGGCGATTTTTGCCATATCCGTTGACGGTGCAACACCATATTGGACATGAATACCATATTCTCTTTTCAAGGCAGATTCAAAAAGCCCACTACCACAACCAATCGAAAGTATCATTTTCTTTTCCAACGGTTCAAGCATACGGTGCAATAACTTTAATTCACTGGCAAAAACATTTTCATTTTTCATAAACCATTGGTCATATGCATTAGCATAACCATCAAACATCTTAGCTTTACTGGTCATTATTTTTCTCCTAATTTTTTACTTGGCTTTAAATATAAATGTTCTAAATTAACAAAATAAGCAGAGTATCTCAATCCATGAACAACACTCAATCCAAGCGCACCACCGATAAGCGTGGCACAAATAAATCTTGGCATAAAAAGAAATAAAGATTGTGCTGCGGAAGCTTTTGCCAAGAGCTCATTATCACCATTAGCTGTTATTGTCCAATACCAGTTCATAACGGGTGCAGAGAGAATCGAGCCAATAATACCAGTGCCGAGAAACTCCCCCACCCACGACATGATTGATTTCTTGGTTAAGCGGTAAAAATAAGCAGCTAAAACCGCCCCAGGAACCGTACCTAAGATGGCTAACGGTGCCACACTTGCTACTCCTGCTTGTGTCAAAATACGAATCACCGCAACAATCAATGCCATAGTAGCTGCATACAACGGTGTCATAAATGTTCCTGCAATGATATTGACGACGCTAGACATAAATGCCATTCCCTCAACCCGAAAAAGTGGTGTCAACAGGACATCTAAAGCAACCATAATGGCTAAAACCGTTAAACGATGAACACGATTAAATGTCATTTGTCTTCCTTTACTGACAAATAGGCAGCCAAAAACTCAGTTAAAACAAGCATAAAAAACACCACTTGAAAACTTCAAATGGAGTCATTTTTATCTTGAAAAACTGCAGAATAATCCCTTTGGTATTGCAATACTAAAGTATTTTTTCTATCGATTTTTAGCACAACAAAAAAACGTTGTTACTCACACATTTCCCTTCGTCAGTTCTAACTGCATCAGGTTCAATGGGTATAATCTCAGCTTTTACGCACCCCAAATGTCTTTATTTAATTACAAAATTAACTATAACACATTCACCTTGAAAGCACAACAATTTTCAGAAAATTTTAGATAAAGGAAAATCTGCCCAGCAAGTTGTCAATTGATAAAAAAAGGGTATAATTTGTACAAAAGAACTTTTAAAATGGGGTAAAATATGAAATATTTAGGTCAGACCTTCAAAGAATTAAGAGAAGCTAGACATATCTCACTAGCTAAAGCCTCTGGTGGGCAATTCTCTCCTTCAATGCTCTCAAAATTTGAAAGCGGAAAGAATGACCTTTCTGCTCAAAAATTATTTATAGCACTTGAAAATACTCACATTGAAATCAATGAATTTCTTTATCTGACTAGAGGATTTTTAAAAAGCGACTTAGTAGAATTACAAGAGAAAATCTATGCTTGTGAGGAAAAATTTGATAGTGCTGGTTTACAAAAATTGTATGAAAGTGAACTTAAAAAACAGCAAGATCAAGAGACAGGAATGATATATGCGCTAATCGTTAAAGCACATTTGAAAGCCTTTGATGAGAGTGTTGAACTGACAGCAAAAGAGGAAACTTTTCTTTATAATTACCTTTTTGATACTGAAATTTGGGGCAATTATGAGCTGACATTACTTTCTATTTGCTCTACCTTATTAACTCCTGATTTGTTTACCATGTACGCTAGAGAATGCCTTCGAAAGACTGATTTTTTAGGAGAAATCAAAGAAAATCGAAAAATCATTCATAACATGTTGCTCAATGGGTTTCTGCTATGTATTGATGAAAATGATTTTATCAATGCTAATTACTTCGACAAACAAATTCAAAAGCATTTTTACCAAGAAAGCGAAGCTTATTATCGTATTGTTTATCTATGGGCAAAGGGGTTATTTAGCTACAAACAAGGGCAGCAGCAAGCTGGTAAGAAGCAAATGGAAGAGGCTATCCACGTTTTACGGATTTTAGAATGTCATTCAGCTGCTGACTATTACACTTCTGGCATGCAAGACGCCATTAAAGGCAATGACGATTAGGTATATTTTTGGAATATATTCAAAGTGCTTATTTTGAGAAAAATTTTATTTTCATGCTCAACGTTCACAAATAGAGATTTGATTCATTTATAAGTACAAAAAAAACAGTCCTCTGGACCTAACTCGCTTTCCCGTTTTCAGGCTCGTGAAAAAACAGTCCACTGGACTGTTTTTTTATATTTGTCTTAGCTGTTAATGGTTAAATTTAAGAACTATTCATCTTTACTATAATCAAATCTATTTGAATATATTCAACATTTTATTACCTTAAAAGATAATCATATTATAATGTTTCAAAATCAATTAAGGAGACAAAATCATGAGATTATTTTTTAAAAATAAAATTTACCACCTTTTGACCGTTTCTCGTTTTCTAAATACTATCGGCTCCTCCTTGTACAATATTGTTTTTGTCGTCTATGCTGCTACCGTTTTTCATTCGAAAATTATGTTGAGTATTGCTAATGTGACAATGGTCGTTCCGACACTCTTTACCATTTGGATTGGAATAAAAGCTGACCAAACTCAAGCTAAAAAGAAATGGATTGTTATCACAGGTTTCATTCAAGCAATTATTTTTACACTCTTAGCTTTCATAATCACTGAGCCTAGTCTGCTTGCTTTTTCTTTTATTTGTCTGTTTAACATTCTTAGTGATATGCTAAGTGACTTTTCAAATGGTCTGCGGATGCCCATTATTCAGAAATACGTTCGCCAAGAAGATTTAATCGAAGCCTATTCCTTTACACAATTCATCTCTTACATCTGCAGTTTTTCTGGACAAGCCTTAGGCATCTGGTTGTTAACGGTTTCTCAGCAGAATTTTTCACTTGTCGCACTCATTAATGCGCTATCATTTTTACTACCAGCACTAGTGGTATTACTCATCAAAGATAACGCCAATTATGATGTCTTGCCCAATGACAAAAAACAGTCATTAAAAGAGCAATTTTCAGCTTTATACCATAATGTGATGCTGATTTTCAATGAAGCTAGTACAGCAGATTTTAGTCGGCTGCTTCTGTCAATTCTTTGCTTAAATATGCTTGGTGGCTCACTTAATGCCATTTATAATATTTGGCTACTGACTTCCAAAATCGGTCACCTTTCTTACAGCCAAGCGCTACTTCTTATTGAGTTTATCTTAGTTGGAGGTATTCTGATAGGAAGCTTAACGCCACACGATTACTTTTCTAAGAAATCAGTTAGGGAGTTGCTAAAAATTAATGCCGTTATTTTCTTTCTCGTTGGTCTGTCTAACCTCATTCACCTACCGTTAATTTTCGGTGTGCTGCTACTAGCATTCGCGAGTTATCTGGTGGGAAAAGTTAATCCTAAAATTAATTCTCTATTACTAAGCAAACTTCCTGCTAATACCTTAGCACAGACGAATAATTTCTTGTCTTTTTTATTCACCTTGTCACTTCCTGTCGGAACCGTTTTATTTAGCAGCTTATCTTCGTGGAACATCACATTCACTTGGCTTACATTTCTTATTGTAGCAGTCATTATCTTTAGATTCTCAACACCGAGCAAAACAATTAATACTGATTAAAAATCTTGCTAAAAAGAAACCTGAGTTTTGTCTCAGATTCCTTTTGATTTATACTTGTTTATTTCTTCTCAATCGGTGCGACGCTGGCTAGTAGTTTTTTAAGCCCAATTTCTGGGAAATTGATTTTAAGTTCTTGTGTTTTTCCACTTCCTGTAACGGCTAGAACGGTACCATCACCCCATTTTTTATGGTGAGCAATGTCACCAATTTGCCAATCGACCGCTTCTTTTGAAGCGCTAGCTGATTGACCAACTGGAACAGCTTTGCCAGCTTTTGAAAATGGCTGCGCTCCACGACTTGATGTTGGTTGAACTTTTGCTTTACGTGCTTGAAGAGCTTGCTGTAAGCTCATGCCTTGTCCGAAAGTCAATTGCTCATCACTACTATTGCTATATCGAACACCAAATGATGAATTAGCTGGACGCGCTAAACCTTGGTATTGCAATAATTCGTCATCAATTTCACGAATAAAACGTGACGGACGGTTATAGCTTGTCTTACCAAACAAAGTACGTGTGTTAGCATTGGTTACAAAAAGCAATTGCTCTGCACGTGTAATCCCAACGTAAGCCAAACGGCGTTCTTCTTCTAATTCATCTTGGTCCTCGGCGGCACGAGAAAGTGGAAAGACGCCTTCTTCCATACCAATCAAGAAAACAATTGGAAATTCCAACCCCTTGGCAGCGTGCAAAGTCATCAAGGTCACTTCTGCAGTTTCCGCATCACCGTCATCGGTATCAGCAATCAAAGCCAAATCATTTAAGAAACGACTTAGTTTGTCAATACCAGATTCATCTTCTGGGGCATCTTCTTGATTATCATCAAAATTCTTAGTTACAGTCAAGAATTCTTCGATATTTTCAATACGCGCTTGGCTTTCAAGGGTATTTTGCACACGAAGGGCATCAAGGTAACCAGTTTTGTCAAGAACAGCTTCGACCAATTCTGTAACAGTCATCTGGTCTAAGTCATCACGAAATTTCATGAGCAGATTCGCCAAATCCCAAACCGCTTGTGCTGCTTTTCCTTTTACGCCAGAAAGCATGATATTAGCAGATGCATCTAACAAACTCATGTTTTGCATATTGGCAAAATCACGAATTTTTTCAAGGGTACCAGGACCAACGCCACGTTTTGGTTCGTTGACGATACGTTCATAACTGATATTATCCGCAGTATTTGCAATCACATTGAGGTATGAAATCACATCACGAATTTCCTTACGGCTGTAAAATTTTGTTCCACCAACCATTGTATAAGGAATGTTTGATTTTAACAAAGCTTCTTCAATGGTACGTGATTGCGCATTGGTACGGTATAGAACTGCAAAATCTTTGAAGTTCTTGCCTTCTTCGCGGACAATATTGTCAATCGTAGAAGCGACAAAGACTGCTTCTTCACGTTCATCACGCGCACGGTAATAGACAATCTGCTCACCGTCAGCATTTTGCGTCCACAATTTTTTTGGACGACGATTGCGATTGTTATTAATCACCGCGTTTGCTGCTTGCAAGATTTTCTTGGTTGAACGATAATTTTCTTCCAATAGAACAACTTTTGCTTCTGGATAATCCTTTTCAAAATCAAGGATATTTTGCATATCTGCACCACGCCAACCATAAATGGATTGGTCAGCATCACCAACAACGCAGATATTCTTAAAACGAGACGCCAAAAGTTTCACCAATTGATATTGCGCATGGTTAGTATCTTGATACTCATCTACATGAATGTATTGGTAGCGTTGTTGGTAATAAGCCAAAACATCAGGATTTTGGTCAAACAAACGAAGCGTTAACATGATAAGGTCATCAAAATCCATTGCTTCGCTGCGGCGCAATTCTTCTTGATAAGCCTTATAACATTTGGCAACAATTTGCGTGTACATGTCACTTGCTTGATTTTCATAAGCTACCTCATCAAGCAAATCATTTTTGGCATTTGAAATCGTCCCAAGAATCGCACGTTCATTCCATTTCTTAGGGTCGAGATTCAGATTTTTTAAAATACGTTTCATGAGCGTGCGCTGCTCACCTGGGTCAACAATCGTAAAATTGCGATTATAGCCAATGTGGTCAGCATCACGACGCAAAATTCGCACACACATGCTATGGAAAGTTGCAATCAACGTATCAGCCGTCGCAGGATTTAACGCCATAGCACGTTCACGCATTTCACGCGCCGCTTTATTCGTAAAGGTAATCGCAAGGATATTCCAAGGATTTACAAATTTTTCATCAATTAAGTAAGCAATACGATGCGTTAAAACACGTGTCTTACCAGAACCAGCTCCCGCCATGATTAAAAGCGGACCGTCCGTTGTCTTAACAGCCTCTGCCTGCTTGTCATTCATACCATTTAGTAAAGGATTCATCGTAAAATACCACGGATGTCACTATTTCGCTAAATAAGCAAATTATCCGAGTTTTATTCCTCTCTAGATTAATTAGTCATATAAAATAATGCTTATCTATTGTACCATTTTTTGGAAAATAGTGTTGGCTGGTTTCACTTTGTTTGGCAAATTTTTAAGAAATAAGTCTGAAATACTTCCCGTTGCCACTTGGTCAAAATTAGTCTGCCAAATCCTCAATAATTGTCAAAATAAGCTGGTCATTCTTTCTCCCAGTAAAGGACAAGAATCAGACTTGCATTTCATCTTGCATATTCAAAGTGAGCTATCTGAACAAACAGTTTGCCAATTGGCTAAAAAACATGATTGTAGATGACACCATTATCGCGCTATTATCGTTGCCAAAATACATAGTCTGACAAGGATTTTATTGTTAATTATGTCAATATCACGTCAGATGACATTGACAAGATTATTAATATTTGTTGCAAATTATTCCTTTATTATTGCATAAAATAGCACTTTTCCCAAACATTATAAAAAATACTATTGACAAAGTTCGGATTTTGCTTTAATATAGTAAACAAATTAATAGCAAACCGAATGATGTCATTCAGGAGAAGAAAGCTTGCCTTTCGCCGAAGGAGTTACGCTCTCAGGTGTCATAGACAGGACTGGGTGACGGACGGACTTCTGGAGAGACCTTGTTATCAAATGCTTTGATGACAGCTAGAATTTCCACTAGAGTCAGTAGTGTTTTTAAGGACTTTGTATTACCTACTGATGCTAATTGGGTTATCTAGATTAGGCGCCGAAGGGGCAAGGTTGACTTTGTCAACCCAAACTCTCAGGCAAAAGGACAGAAGATAAGAATAGATTCACAGGCGAGCATTAGGCTTGCTAAGTCTTCTTATCACTTTTCAGGAGTTATCTTTTTTAGATAACTCTTTTTCTATTTCTATTGGCATCTTTGGCGCTATATTTAAAATGGGGAGACTATTTCTTTTTATGTTAGACTTTTTTACTTCACTTGATGATATTGTCTGGGGAGCACCGCTTTTAATCTTACTCGTTGGGACTGGTGTTTACTTAACTGTTCGTCTTGGGCTTCTCCAAATCATCAAACTACCTAAAGCTTTTAAATTAATCTTTACTGATGATAAAGGACAAGGAGATATCTCAAGCTTTGCTGCACTCGCTACCGCACTTGCAGCCACTATCGGAACAGGAAATATCGTTGGGGTAGCTACAGCGATTAAAGCTGGTGGACCTGGAGCTCTCTTTTGGATGTGGGTAGCTGCTTTTTTTGGAATGGCTACAAAATATTCTGAAGGGCTTCTTGCTATTAAATACCGTACTAAAGATGATAATGGTGAAATTTCTGGTGGTCCAATGTATTACATCATCAATGGTATGGGTAAACGTTGGAAACCTTTAGCTGCTTTCTTTGCAGTTGCTGGAGTTTTGGTTGCTTACTTTGGTATTGGGACATTCTCACAAGTAAACTCAATTACATCATCACTTGAAAATTCTTTTGGTTTGGCACCACAAATCGTAAGTGTTGTCATTGCCGTTCTTGTTGCTATCATCATTTTTGGTGGTATTCAATCTATTTCTAAAGTAGCTGAAAAAGTCGTACCTTTCATGGCTATTATTTATATTATTGCCACACTCGCTGTTATTTTTGGTCACGCTAATCAGATTATACCTGCATTCAGTGAAATTTTTTCTGGAGCTTTTACTGGTACAGCAGCTATTGGTGGGTTTACGGGTTCAGTTGTTAAAGAGGCAATTCAAAAAGGGATTGCTCGTGGTATCTTCTCTAATGAATCTGGATTAGGATCAGCACCTATAGCCGCTGCTGCTGCTAAAACAGAAGAACCAGTTGAACAAGGGCTAATCTCAATGACAGGAACTTTTATTGATACAATCATCATTTGTACTTTAACTGGACTTTCTGTCATTGTTACCGGAAAATGGACTGCCTCTGGTCTTGAAGGAGCTCCACTGACACAAGCTGCTTTTTCATCAGTTTTTGGTATATATGGAGCGCTTGCTCTTACTTTTTGTCTTGTTTTATTCGCCTTTACCACAATTCTTGGTTGGTCTTATTACGGCGAACGTTGTTTTGAATTCCTTTTCGGAACAAAACGCATCAAACTTTACCGTAGCATCTTCGTTGTCATGGTTGCCCTCGGAGGTTTCCTCAAATTAGAATTGATTTGGGTTATCGCTGATATCGTTAATGGGCTTATGGCTTTACCAAACTTGATTGCCCTCCTGGCACTCTCACCTGTCATTATCCATGAAACAAAACGTTATTTTGCCAAGAAATAAAAATTATCCTAAGCTACAGCAAGCTTAGGTTTTATTATGATAAAATAAGATAGGATAAGGAGGCGTGTATGGCTGGACATCAAGCAGCAAAACTCAAACTTCAACAAACTCTTATTTTGTTATTGGATAATGAGACATTTGATCATATCACTGTTAGCAAAATTTGCCGGCAAGCCGCTGTAAATCGTTCCACTTTCTATAGCTACTACAGCAATCAGTACGAACTATTGGAAGATGCTTATGATTACTTGACTTCTCTTTTTATTGCTGAATTCGAAGAATATCAAGATGATTTTAACATGACAGATGAGACGCGTTTTATAGACGATGCCTATCTAATTCCCTATTTAACTTTTGTGAAGAATCATCAACGCATTTATAAAATTTATCTCGAACACGAACATGATTTTCATCATAAAGAACGCTTTGATCGGTTAGTTAACCACATTTTTAAACCGTCTTATTATGCGCATGGTGTTACAGATAAGGTCAAAATGACGTATATGGCTAGCTTCTTCTTAGCAGGTATTACTCAAGTTATCCGAGGTTGGATTTCTAATGATTGTTCTGACGATATTTCATTTATTTCAGAAATTATTCAAACTTGTATTCCAAATGAAGACAAATAAATTAGCTGAGCACTTGTCTCAGCTAATTTATTTTCTTAATTTTTCAAACCGACAACAACTGGAATAATACCGATAAGTAGTACCAGACCAACTAGACTTAAAACGAATCCTATAACAAAATTTCCTGAGCTAATCAAGGCAAAACCACCACCGAAAACAAGCGCAGCAACAACGGAATAGACTACTTTTCCAACTAGTTTTGGATTGACGTTTGGGGCTCCTTTGCCAGCCAAGCGACGTTGAATCACCCAAGAAATCACTTCGAGCAGGAGACCAACGATAGCAACTGGCAAGCCGATATTTTGCAAGTGCCAATCAGGAAGTGTAAACATGCACATCCCAAGAGCCAAGACTAAAGTGCTAACTGTATAGGTAATAAGTGTGATAAAATCTGATTTTTTCATGTTTTGTCCTTTCTATTTACCAAAACGATTTAATATTTATGAGATTTAGCTTTTTCGTTAATGTCTTTTGAACGTGTTTTTGATCTTTCAGCTGATGCTGCTAAACGTTTTTTAGCCTCTTCGACACTTTCACCATCTTTTGTAAAGAATTTTTCAATGAATTTGCCTGAAACTTTATTGAATCCATTGACAGCGCCAGTTTCTGAGGCTTTGTAAGCACCGACAACTGTTTTTTCAATGATTTTATGAGTGGCAACAACTTTTTCGGCAATTTTTTCATTTTTTTCTGTGATTGACATATCCAAGAACTCCTTTCCTTTGATAATCCTAGTATAGAAATTTTTAGCGCCTTTTAACACAACAACTTTTAAAGAAAGTGTCGGATATGAAAAAAACACCCTACGGTGCTTTTCAGAAATAAGAGAGAATGTTTAACTGCAGGATAGCTATTTATTGAGATGATTTTTTACTCTGTTGCTCCAATTAATAGCACCATTCTCATAGGCTTCTTCTTGGAGTAAATCAGCAATTGTCAATGTATCCAACTCGTGATAGAATGCAAAAAGTCCTTTTTCCAATGTTTGTTGAACCTTATTTTCAACTTGCTTGACGTGACTTGTATCATCATAGATGTGATGAGCCATATGTTTGAATTCGATAACATTAGCTTGTAAATCAAGAGCAAAAAAGACGTCTTTAAGTGTGATAGTTGTCACAGATTGGGCTAACTGATACCCACCAACTTTACTAGCATTTGATTGAATGAGACCTGCTCTTGTTAATTTAACAAGGATTTTTTTCAAATAAGAATCCGACACTTCTAAAATATCACTAAGAACACGACTTTTAACTGGTGTATGATTTTCTTGTAAAGCTAACATCGTTAGCACATAAACGGCTTGCTCAAAGCTTTTATTTAATTTCATTATGACCTCTTGATTAGTTGTGTTATTAACTCATTAGCGACATCGTCAACATGGACAGGTTTTAGCATCTTTACTAAAACACCCACCACTTTCAAAATAGGAACCATTTTGGCTAAAGTATCAGCTCGTCCATTCCCATAGACAATCGTTGGCTCAACCACTGCTAATGGAATATCTGATTTTTCCAAAGATTCAATAATCAGCTTCTTCCCATTTACAAACGATTTCGGACCGAGAACACCACCAATAAACCCCATTGCTTTCACACGATGTTTTTCAGCAACCCTAAGCATAACTTGAGCAGGTAAATTATTAACTTTTTTAAATAGGTCAACATCTTTTTCTGGTCGTCCAATAAAATCGATAATATAATCAATTTTTTCTGGCAATACTGCTTCAACTGCTCCCACAGATGTGACGTCAACAGCTATATTTTTAATACGCGAATCCTTCAATTCATTTTTTCCAGAACGCGATAAAACGTAAAATTCAGCACTTAAGTCTTTTTTTAGCCAATTTTTAGTGACATTCCGACCGATATAACCATTTCCACCTAATAATACAATTGTTGTCATCACATGCTCCATTCTTTGGATATTTTTTATCTACGGTTTATATTTTATATCTTGAGACTTTTTTTGTCAAAAGATAAGTTCAAAAAATTCTTAAGATTAATTATCTCAAGAATTTTGGTATTAAAATACTTTAATTTTCCTTTAAATACGCTTCGATAACTTGGAAAACGCCTGATTTGGTATTAGCTGGTGCAATAAATCTGGCTGTTTCTTTCACGCGCTCTGTCGCATTTTCCATAGCATAAGAATGATAAGCCAAAGATAACATGGCTAGGTCGTTATCTCCATCGCCAAATGCCATAAGTTCATCTGGGCTAATGTCAAAAAGTGTCATGATTTGCTTTAATCCCCAAGCTTTATCAATATTTGGTAGGACAACATCAAGCGCTCCAAAACCGCTTGCCATTGGCACCAAGTCAGGAAATTCACGCCTAAAATCGTTGGTTACCTTTTCTTCTGCTGACATTGGAACCTTCATGGTTATCTTATTAATGGCTTCTTGTGGCATTTCAGACATATTATCAAGTAAAATCACATTCGGAAAACTGTTATTATAGTAATCCAAACTGGCTTTATCTGCTAAGTTATCGCATGAAAAAGCCCCTTTGGTCATATAAGAATGCTCTGGCGATGAAACAACAACATGATAGTCATCAAAATGATGTTCATAGTAAGCAAACAAATGCTCCAACTGCTTCTCACTCAGATTTTTTAAAATCTTGGTCTCATTTTTCACAATAACGTGACTGCCATTGCCGACAACGTAAGCCAATCTATCTGATTGCTCACCAAAAATATGACGCATCCGCGAAATCTGATTACCAGTTGCCACGACAAATAAAATCTCACGTTTTTCTAATTCTTCAAGTATTTTTTCAAATCGCTCAATGTCATATCGCCCATTTTCATCTAAAAAAGTTCCATCCATATCAACTGCGATCATTTTTATCATAAGTCTATTACTCCTCACCATTCACTAAAACATTAACTCATTATATCATGAATTACAAAAAAGAGAAAACGCTTCAAACACTACTGAATTCACTCTAAAGTCAATCAATGAAAGGGCAACATCTGCACAAAATTTATAAAGCGCTTTTCTATTACTTAACCAAATTCAACTATATAAAATTTGTCTATAATTTCATTAGTTTACTATCACTTTATAGTAATAAAAGAAACATTACAACAATTCTTTTATTTCTTTCAACTTTAAAAAAACTTCCGCCAAAAGACGGAAGTTCCAGGAGTTCACATATTTTATACCGATTAACTATTTTGAGTTGATTCTTCGATAGCTTTTTGTCCATTGGTAGCTAAAACTTCCTTGTACCAATAAAAGCTATCTTTCGGTGTACGATTAAGAGTTCCTTTACCTTCATCATCCATGTCAACATAGATAAAGCCATATCGTTTACGCATCTCACCTGTACCTGCTGAAACAATATCAATACACCCCCAAGTTGTGTAACCAATGAGGTTAACGCCATTAGCAATCGCATCTGCCATGGCATTAATATGAGCACGGTGGTAATCAATACGATAATCATCGTGAATTGACCCATCTTCTTCAACCGTATCAAAGGCACCAAGACCGTTTTCAACAACCATTAATGGAACTTCATAACGATCATAAATCTTTTCAAGGTAATATTGAAGACCAACTGGATCATGTGCCCAGCCCCAATCAGAGTAAGTTAAATAAGGGTTTTTAGCACCTGCCGAGAAGTTACCAGATACCTGTTCACCACCTTCGTGAGTTGTCACATTGTTTGACATATAATATGAGAATGTGTACATATCAACTGTGCCGCGTTTCAAATCTTCAAGATCTTCTTCTGTAATATCTAAGTTAACATTGTGTTCTTTCCAAAGACGTTTCGCATAAGTACCGTATTTTCCTTTTACTTGAACATCCCCACAATAATAAATACCAGATTCCCATTTATGTTCGTTAGCTAGAATATCTACCGGATCACAAGTACCTGGATAGAATGTGATACCACAAATCATGTTACCAATCATAAAATCAGGATTGATAGCATGCCCAAGTTGTACTGCTTTGGCTGACGCTACGAATTGGTTATGTAGAACTTGATAACCTTCTTGGTAGTCGGCATCGCTTGCCTTTGCCCCAAACATATCAAGGAACATTGTCGTATTATTAATTTCATTGAAGGTTAACCAATATTTAACTAAACCTTTGTATTCATTGAAAATCACTTCACAATAGCGAACATAAAAATCAATGAGTTTTCGATTTTTCCAACCGCCATAGTTTTCTTCCAAGGCAAGTGGAGTATCAAAATGCCAAATTGAAACTAAAGGTTCAATATTATACTTACGACATTCTTCAAAAACTGAACGATAGAAATCTAACCCAGCTTGATTAGGCTCCTTATCATCACCGTTTGGAAAAATACGAGCCCAAGAAATAGACAAACGAAAAATTGAGTAACCCATTTCAGCAAACAATTTAATGTCTTCTTTATAACGGTGATAGAAATCAACTGCTACATGATTAGGGTAATGTTCAGTGTCAAGTACAGCATACTTAGCACCTTCTGGAATTTTACCATTATGTCCCATTGCTGAGACTTTACCAGGTTTACCATCTTTATCAATATACGTCATATAACGTGGTGCATCCACACTACCACCTGTTGTCACATCAGTCGCAACAAGTCCACGACCATCCTCGTTATAAGCACCTTCGGCTTGGTTAGCAGCAATAGCCCCTCCCCAAAGGAAGTTTTTTGGAAATGTTTTTGTCATATATCGTTTTCCTTCTTTCAATTAAGTATAATAATATTATATTGTTATTTGAAAGCGTAATCTTGCATTATCATCTTATAAATTAATACTATCACATTAAGAATAGATTAATGATATCTGCAACTACTTGATAACCCGCTACTGTCAAATGAAGTCCATCAAGTGTCAAATCACGTTTTAATTGACCAGACTCATCACAAAGCAAATCATGAACATCAAGCCAATATACCTTATCATTGGTCAATTCACTAAGATAAGCATTCAATTGTGAAATGCTATGATTGGTACGAAGACTTGGAGTACGTATAAATTCGGGAGATTCATTTATTGGAAAGACAGACATTAAAACAATATCTGTTTCTGGTAATTGATTATGAATCTCCAAAATGATTGTTTGAATGGTTTGATAAACCTCTTCCGGTCTACGAGTTTTTAAATCATTAGCGCCAATCAAAAGAAACACTCTATTGGGGTTCAAATCAATCACTTGACTATCAAGGTGCTTCAAAAGCTGTTGACTAGTGATACCATGAATCCCACGATTATATAATCGCACAGTTGACGTTAGTAATTCATGAACCGGAAAGAATTCCGTAATGGAATCACCGACAAATAGAATATTAGGATGTGAAACACTTTTATTAAGGGCTGCATATTTTTCCCGTAATTTATTCTGTTGATCCACTAAAATAAACTGACGGTACTCCTGCACATCAGCTTTATGATAAAGTTTTTGAAATTCTATCATCCAATTTCTCCCGTAATGATTTTTTCAATAGCTGTTAGTACACCATTTTCAGCATTTGACGGGATAATATAATGCGCTGCATTTTTGACTTCCTGAGAAGCATTTGCTACAGCAAAGGAATATTTTGCTAACGTTAGCATTTCAATATCATTTCCACCATCACCAAAAACTGCAATTTCTTCAGACTTAATACCATATTTGGTCATCAACACTTGCAACCCCCAAGCTTTATGAATTCCTGTCTGAATAATATCTACAGCACCGAAACCACTTGAAACAGCTCGTAAGTTACCATGAAATTCTTGATTAAAACGAAGTGTAACCTCATCAATTTCATCTAAGTCAATCATCATGGTAATTTTAACGATTTGGTCTTTCGGGCGCTTTGCAAAATCTTCTAGAAAAACGAGAGTCGAAAAAAATTGATGTAATTCATCTTGAGAAATTGAATAAGTATCTGATTCAAAAATCGTTCCTTCTAAAACATAAGATGCCTTGATACCTGATAAAATAACACGATAGGTTCTTAGCTTATCTGCAAAAAAATCAATAACAGCATCTACAAGATGTTCTGATAGAGCTTTTTGTTCTAAAACCCTGCCTTTATCAATGACTAGCGCTCCATTTTCAGCCACATAATCTATATTGCCAGATATATCTGAAAATATGGTCGTTAATCTTTCCAAGCGATTACCACTTGCCACGACAAAAGGAATATTTTTTTCAGTTAGTTGATCTAATAGTTGTTGAAATCTTTCTTTATCGTACCTACCTTGAGGATTTAAAAATGTTCCATCCATATCTGTCGCTATCAATTTAATCATACAATCTAACCTTTTCCCTTTCAAGGGGGTGCAAAACCCGAGTGGGGTGTGCATCTCAAATCCTAATATAACTCCTTCTATTATAACACAGAAACACCAAAAAAAGACGTGCCGAATTGACACATCTTGTCTTCTATAAATCAATCCGAACACCATTTTTGAAGGTGAGGCTGATTTTCTTGCCCTCTTTAATATCCAATCGCTCAACACTAGTCTGCCAGAGTTCTTGATTGAAATCTGTAATGAGGTCTTCCTGCTGTTTGAGTTGTTGAATAAATCCATCAAGACTTAGCTGTTTACTTTTCTGCTCTTCTAAGGATGACGTAGCTTCCTGCAACTCTTTCTGCCTTTCTTGGTAGGCTGTTACTAGAGTATCGTACTGCTCTTGGTAAAGGTCTTGATTCTGAGCCTTCCTTGCATTTCTATCAACCAAGTCTTCAATGTCTTGTCGAATAGTTTCAAGTTGCTGCTCCAAATCATCAATCTTGTTTTCAAGCGGTGAGGTGTCTTTTGCCAAGTCAATCAAGAGTTCTGTATTAGCGACAATCTCCTCTCGATTACTGAGGAGTTGGTTCATGGCTGATAGGAACCAACCTTTAATCTCTTCCTCCGTCACATGGGGAGTCTGACATTTATGCTCACCCTTATACTTGGCATTGCACTGGTAGATGGTTCGTTTGTACTTGCTGGTAGAGTGCCACACCTTACTTCCAAAGGCTGACCCACAGTCACCGCAGAACAGTCGTCCTGTGAAGATGTTATTGGTTTGCCGTTTCTTTTCTAACTTATCCAATTCAACCTGAACCAAATCAAAGACTTCACGCTTGATAATGGCTTCATGGTTATTCTCCACATAATACTGTGGGAGTTCCCCTTCATTAGGTTTGGTGCTTTTGGTCAAGAAGTCCGTTGTAAAACTTTTCTGAAGGAGGGCATCCCCTTTGTATTTTTCATTCCGAAGCATACGCTTAACTGTACCGTAACTCCACTTCCTTTTTCCTTGTGGGGTTGGAATCCCTTGGGCAGTCAACTCCCTTGCGATTTTATTGGGGTTGTTGCCCAGTAAAACCTGATGGAAAATGTACCTCACGATTTTAGCTTCTTCTTGGTCAATTTCAAAACCACCCGTGTCACTTTTCTTGAAGCCTAAAACTTGGCTGTAGGAAAAGGTCACTTGCCCTTCAGCCAACTGACGTCGTCTGCCCCAAGTCACGTTCTCTGAAATGGAACGGCTCTCCTCTTGAGCAAGACTCGACATGATGGTAATCAGAAGCTCCCCTTTAGAATCAAAGGTCCAAATGTTCTCTTTTTCAAAATAGATTTCAACACCTGCTTCCTTGAGTTTGCGAACCGTTGAAAGGGAGTCCACCGTGTTTCTGGCAAATCGGCTGACTGACTTGGTTAAAATAAGGTCTACCTTTCCGTCAAGGGCATCTTCCACCATTTCTTGAAACCCAAGTCTCTTTTTGGTGTTTGTTCCAGAAATCCCTTCATCGGAATACATCTTGACAAATTCCCAATCTGAGCGACTGTTGATGTAGTCTGTATAGTATGTCATCTGAGCTTCGTAGGAAGTTGTCTGATCTTCATGGTCAGTGGATACTCTGGCATAGCCTGCCACTCGTCGTTTGGTAAAGCTGGGCAGGTCAACCTTATGGGTGACCTGTTTGGCTGGTTCTATCGTGATAACTTTTTTCATGTCTACCGTCCTTTCTGAATGATGACGTGTTTTTCTTCTCCATTTCTATAGGTCGCTTTAGCTTCATTGGTCACGCTATTAAAAGAAATATGGTGAATGTCTTCTGTATTTATGCTCTCACCAAAGGCTTGAAAGAGCTGTTCTTCTGTAACGGTACGTCCTAGACAAGCCTCGACACCCTTGGCATCTCTTGTCCTGCAGTAATACCTCACTCGCTTTTCCTGATTAGATTTGGTCTCCAAAGTTAAAATCATGTCTAAACCGCAGTGCTCACAATACACTTTGCCTTGTAACTTTGCTAGGGCATCATGCTTTGATACTCTCCTCCTAGCACGCCGCTTTTTCTCTTGATTGACCTGTTGGAAATACTCTGGTGTCACAATGGCTTCGTGGGCATTCTCAACGATATACTTTGCCATCTGCCCATCGTTTGGAATAGAGCGACTGCCAAAATGATCTCGAAAGGTCTTCTGTAAAATAAGTCGTCCGCAGTAGGCTTCTTGGTCAAACATGTTATAAATAATTCGCTTAGTAAAGCGATTACCTAGCCTTGTTCGTTCTCCCCTATCATCAAGCCTTTTAGCTATTTTTGGGGCTGAAAGTCCTTCCATATACCATTCAAAGACCTGTCTGACAATTGAGGCTTCATGGGGTTCAATCACATACTCTTCGCCATTCCATCGATAGCCAAAGATGTCTTGGGGAATATAAGGTTTTCCATCTTCAAAGCGTTTCTTCACTCGCCATCTGATGTTTTGACTGATAGACTGTGATTCTTCTTGAGCCATGGAGGCAAGCAGGGTTAAAAGCAACTCCCCTTCAGCGGTTAGGGTGTCAATCTTCTCCTTTTCAAAGCGAACACTGATACCAAGTCGCTTCAGCTCACGAACAGTTTCCAAAAGCTCCACCGTATTTCGACCAAATCGTGAGATAGATTTGGTTAAAATAAGGTCTACCTTCCCCTTGCGACAATCTTCAAGTAACTGTTGAAAATCTCGTCTATGAGCTTGACTACGGCCACTAATGGCTGAATCGCTGTAAACTCCCACATAGTCCCATTCAGGATTTGCCTGTATCATTTGGCTGTAGTAGCTGACTTGATTGGATAAGGACTGGAGTAAACTCGTATGCGAAACCCTAGTGTATGCGGCCACCTTTAACCTTTTGATGGTAGTTACCTTTTGGGCTTGTATCGTTTTGATTTGTTTCATTGATACATCTCCTTTCGCAACTATATATCACTCTAAAGCCCTTATTTATCAAGTTTTTAGGCAACTAATTGGCTCAGAAATGGCTCATATTTTTCGAGCATTTTTGCCTTAAATTCTTGGAAGACGGCTTCAGAAATCAGACCTTGAGACAGGAGCTGCTTGGCCTGTGCCATAGTCAGTTGGTAGGTAAGTTCTTGTTGAAAGTCTTGTTCTGTCATTTCTTGTCTCCAAATCTAGCAGTCACATAGCACTTACGACTACAATATTTTCTCTTAGGATTAGCGTAGGAGGTAAACTCACCCCCACAAGCCAAACAGACATGCTCGGTATAGGTCTGTCGATTGACTTCCTCCAAATGGCTGTTCCACCAAGTTTGGCGACAGGACGTTCCACAAAAGCGTTTCTTTTTCTTACCATCTATATGCGTCAAAACACGACCACAAGCATGACAATAATCTGGTAAAACATCATCTGTTTTCTCACCAGCCTTTATCGCCTCACGACGACAAAATGACTTTATGGTGTTAGACGATAGACTGAGCTTTACGCCAATGGCTTTATAACCAAGTCCATGTTCTCGTAAATAACGAATAGTTGCTTTTTGTTCTGGGATCATGACTTTCCTCCTTCTATCTACTAGGTGACTAAAAGTGATATTTAGTCCAAACTAAAGAAAACTTTTTCTCTACATGACTAGGTAACTTTTAGAGGAGTTTTTCCGGTTTTTTGAAAAAAACTTCTCTCTACCTTCCTAAGTAAGTTTGAGGAGGAAAATTCCGCCATATGGAAAAAAAGAAAAAAGAAAAAGCCTGATGTTTCCACCAGGCTTGATAACTTTTATCCTAATCTGAACCAACCGATGACTTTTCCAAGTTTGACCGTGCCAGTCGCATCATAGAGTGAGCCATCTGCCATCCAGACACGTTTTACTCGGCGAGTAATACCGCCTCCACCAATTTCCAATTGGTCATTGATACCATTCTTGTTGTGGTCAGTATAACCATCGACATTCTGTTCCACACCATCAATGCTTGTACCATCTGAGTCGGTAATACAAATGCCAATGTGGCCATAAGGGTGACTGTCTGTCTTAATGACATAGAAATCGCCAGCTTTAGGATTTACTCCCCAAGCATCCTTGATGACTGTAAAGCCATTGGCTTTTGCCTTGGTTAAGCAGTCAATGGCATTGGTGTAAGCCATATCCTTATCGGTCAACTCCTGTACAATCTTATCCACCAGACTGACGCATTGTCCGCCATAAGGGTTGGTAGGAACAGTCACCTTTTGCCCTACCTTAGACAGGGCAGATGCAACTGCACGTTGAGCAAGGCTTGTCCCCACTGCCTTGATGGAACTGGTTGCCTTATGGACTTTCAAGGTCTGCCCAATCTTTAAAACATCCGTTTTCTTCAAGCCATTTAAGGCTAGAAGACTATCAACGGTTGTCCCAAATTTCCGAGAAATCTTCCAATAACTATCCCCTTTTTGAGCCGTGTAGGTCTGTTCAGAATGTCCAAGGCTTGTTCCCTCCACATCTTGCTCCAACACCCAAGAGGTAATCCCTTCAAGCAGGTAAGCTCTCTTACTCTGAGACTGCGTTACTCCTTTGACTTGGAGGATTTTGTAGGTGCGACCCTTGACCCAACTCGCCATCGCTTGACCCGTTTGGTAATGAGTCGCATGACCAAGCACACGAACACTATCCCCAACGTGATAAACAGGGCTGGTAGAAGAATGGGGCTGTCCTCCTTGCTTACTGGGGGTGGCAGAAACAACTGTCTTCACCTCCTCTTGGGTAATGGCAGATACGAGAGCTTTAGCCAGTTCTTCCTTCTTATTCTCAAAGATGGTCATGTCTTCTTCGTTATCGATAAAGGCAATCTCCACCAAGCGGTAGGAATATCCACGGTTCTTAGCTTCATTGGCATTATAAAGCCAATCCACCTTCTTAATCCCACGGTTTTGGAAGTGACGGCTCAGGACTGACAAAATAGCCAAATCCTCCTTATCTGCCGTCAAGGAGGATTGAATAAGAACTTCTGTCCCTCTTGCTGTACCATTGAAAGCATTGAAGTGAAGTTCGGTAATCGAGTCATAACCCTTACCTAAGCTACCAATACTGCGATAATCATAAACATTTTGATCAGTGATGTAGTCAATGCTTTTTCCACTGTACTTGGACATGAGTTTGACTAACTCACGAACTTTACCAGCTTCTGTAATGCCTCGTTTGCTATTCATTGCTCCTGGATCATAGGCAGTTCGTCCTTGCCCATGACCACAAATCACTAGATGTTTTCCCATATCAGTCTCCTTCTTTTTCGTTGAATTGTTTTAAGATGGCTCGTAGTTTCTCAGGGATAGGCAAGCCAATCCGCACCGCATTTTCCAAAATACTCAAACCTTCATTGCTCAAGTAAAAGAAAATAACCATGGTGCGAATCGCTCCACCCTGCTTAATGATTTCAGTATCAATGAGGTGTCCCACGGATACCAAAAAGAGAATGGCAATCTTTTTAAAGATGCCTTTGAAACCAAGACCGCTTGATAAATTCTTCTCGACGATTGCCGCAAAGACTCCAGTCACATAATCAATGATGAGAAAAATAAAAAGGGCATATAAGACCCCATCCACTTCTCCAAAAATCGAACCGATAAGTCCTCCGATTGCTGAAAAGAGAACCTTATTTGTTGCCAGTAATTCTTTCATAATGACGCTTTCCTTTCTTATGCTGTCCTACGCCAACGGTAAACCGTGACGTAAGGTTGTAAGTTATTGTGTGGCTTTCCGCCACCAGTATTTCCTGTGTTATTCCCTTGAGGGTAAAGGCTAGAGCTACCATCTGAAGAATGGTCACGACGAATTGCTCCTGAGCCGTTGTTAGCTGTCACATACTGAGCGTGTGAGTGAGACGGCATCTCATCAATGGTCAAGGTATGTGCCTTACTACCCCCTGACTTATTAACGCTATTAAACTCACTTTCATTCTCAGATACACCAACTAAGACCCGACCATTGCCAAATCGTTCCCAAGTCCCACCCATAATGGTGGCTGGACTGGTACTTGACGTGGACTCGTAAATGACGCCCACTGGGTAAAAGATATCAAGAAGTTTCTTATTCTTCATATAAATCTCACCATCAAAATAAGCAGGTAAACTCCCATCCACATCTAGCACTCCTCTTGTCCATGCTTTGCCTATCCCCATACCTGATGGACTTAAGCCGTAGACAACCTTTTCTGGACCAATAGTAAATTCAAAGGTCGTGGAGTAAAAGAGGTCTGCGAGCGTTCCAATAATGGTGTAGGATTTCGTGGTATCATAGGCGCCACCTAAAATAGCTTGGAAATCTGTTTTTGTGTGTTCCGTTGTCGACGTCCAGTTGGCAGCACCACCAGCGTTTGTGACCTTCTGGCCACTTGTCAAATCAACCACTTCCCATGTCAAGGTTGCCTTGTTCTTTTGGACACTATTGATGGTTAAAGGGGCAATCTTAAGCTTTCGTGTCACCGTCACCTGATTCATACTAGAACCAGCACGAACCGCTGAGAATGAAAAGATAGGTTTGAAATACTCTAATAGGGTTATCTCTACTTCTTTTCGAGCACTTTGTCGCCCTCTCGAATCGGTCACATAGGCAGAGACCTTAGCGCGACCAATCCAGTTGATACCTCCCAAAAGACCGTTATGACTCGTTACCACATTAGGCAGTTGAACCCACTGATTATTCTCAAATTTAAAGACCTCTGCACGATAACCCGTCGAAGGAATGGTCGAACCGTAAATACCTGCTCCTTGATTGAAGGTCACTTTAGGATTAGACACCAACTGGGCAAAACTTGTGCCAGTTAAAATCGTTTTTGCAGTGGCATGTGATTCTGAAACAGAAATACTGCCCAAAGTTGGAACAACAGACGTCGGTAGGTTGAGGGTAATGGGAATTGTCATTGAGCCTATCGTCTTTCCACCATAGATAGTGGCTAGCGTTAAATGCCCATTACCTGAGGTGCTATTTGGTATTTGAGTTGCTAATTGAGAAATCGAAGGCGTCCAAGTTACAGAGGTCGCAATGCCTGATCCAATCGTGCCGCTTAGACTCCCAAAATGCCAGGTCATGTTATGGGTAAAATCACTACTGGCACGTTTAATCGTAATAGTTACGGCTTGTCCCATCATATTGCCTGACACCGTGGCACTAGATGACCGTGGGATATCACTTAAGCGTAGCGTTTGTGACCCCGTATTTAAGGTGCCAGGCGACCAACCCCCAGAGCCTGAAAAAGTCGCTGAAAAACTGATGGTTTTGGAGCCATTGGAATCATGCGGTACAGTAATGGTCTTATCAATCAAGTGGAGGGAACTATGAGCCGTGTACATATCGGGTCGCCCTGACCAAGAAAGTGTCTGCCCATTGATGGACACACTCGCCCTACAGTCATACATCCCAAAGGTCGTATAACCATTCTTTAGCCAGAGTTGGACTCGGACAGTAGATGTATTGTCAGCGGTCGAAGTGCCTGTTTCTTCCACTCGCAAAAGTAGGGTATAGCCCCTATCATTATTTGAACCATAATCTGCCATAAGGTCTCCTTTCTACTTGGCATCAATAAAACACAAACCAGATGCTTGGCATTATGCCTTGCAGCTTCTAGTCGGTAATATCCAACCTGTAAGGTCTCCACAAAGACCCCATGATGAATTTTAATCACACCAGCTGTGACAGTCATGACGGCATTCCCAGCTGACTTAATCATCATCCCTTGTGGGGTTAATTCGATATACTCAGAGTTATCCTTCTTACCGATAATAACCCCATTGTCACCAGCTCTCAGATAGGTATTGACAAAGTTAAGCAAGAGACTGTTGGCTTTAAGATCAGCTTCAATCGCTGCGATACGAGCCGTATTATCAATAAAGTCTTGATTAAATTGCGCAAGGACAGCTTCATTATTTTTCTCAAATTCTTTATAAGACTTGAGCCAATCGGCCACTTCTTTTGCCAACGCTTTCGCTTCAAGGTCCACTCGGAGAGATTCTGTCTTTTCGGTTAGAAGGTCTAATTGTTGCTTCATGAAGCCATTATCTGCCTTGGCATCAATCTGGGCGATCAGATCGTTCAAAGACGGTCCTGGAGCTGAAGCAACGTTTCCATCTTCTAGTTGAACATTTCGAAGATAAACCACATCTCCCACCGCCCATGTTCCTGACTTCAGGTAAAAGACATAGGAATGATTCTGGGCACTAGTAACCTTCCAAGACACCGAATACCGCTGCCAGCTAGAACTAACTTGAACAACCTTAGTCCCGCTCAGTTCATTTCCGATGGTAAGACTAACCGTCTTACTTGCCTTGAGGTCCACACTAAACGTCATATTAGCACCAATTCGACTTCTTAAATCATAGAAGTTCCGATGGAAGCCACCAGTACCTGCTTTGGTACAGGTCATCTTAACAGTCACGCCACTGACAGAGCTCGTATCCTCAACCACCTCCTTCTTCCACTCAGAGGTTACTGATGAAAAGGTCGTAGCCTTCATGGCATAATCGTCAATGTAATTGCGCCCACCGAGTTCTGTTCCTTCAAAAAAGGACGACCAGGTATAGTCACTAGGGTTAGTTGAAGGCGTTGCACTCTCCCTGTTGACGGCTAGTCCGAGGTAACGTTTGCCCGTTGAGACGGCAGAAATCCCATCTCCCTTGTCACTATCTGCGTACATCCTCCAAGTGTAGAGGGTCTTTCCGTCCTTACCAACCTTTCCATCCACACCCTTGTCCCCATAAACACCGATAACAACAGGCGTTGTGACTGTCGTTGAGCCATTGGTGAACGTGGTTTTTTCATAATTCCACAAATACTTAAGGGTTGAGGTTAGAGAGGGAATCGTTTTAGTCCAACCAGTACTTGTTGTCGTAAGACCAGTCTTTTGTGCAGAGACTAAGTAATACTGCTCCCTTGACTGAATACCTACCCCATCTGCTCCAGCATCACCCTTTGGTCCAGGAGTTAAAGAGATGGTTTTAAGTTCAGCTTGTGTCGCTAAACTTTCCCCTCTAACCTTTAGAAGTGGCGTATCAATGGAAAGATTCCCATCCCTATCCAAACTAAATACTGGGCTGTGCTGACCTGGAATAACCACCTTATCAGCTTCCACCTCTAAACTCTTCACATACTCTGATAGAATCTGTTGAGAGACAAGCCTTGTCATCCATGCTGAACTAGAGACGGTTAACTCATCAATCTTAGCTTTTTGAAGGGCTGCGACTCGTGCTTCAAGGGCATCTGTTGCCAGATAATCAAGCGCAGCTTTCTTCCCAGAACGCTCGCCTTCTGCTTTGGCCATAGCGATACCATCTTCAACTTCTGTTTGAAGACGCTCAAACTGCCTGTCAAAAACCTTGTTAAAGTTTGCTCGCTCCTTAGACGCTCGGTGTTCTGTAACTGATTGATTGACATCAAGAATAGTCTTTGCCGCACTGGCTAGCGAATGGGTCCCAGATGATCCAGAGCTCGTAAAGCTAACCTCATCATCAAAGGTCACTGAAAGGTACACTTCTTCTAGAGCGTCAAAGGTATAACTAACTGCCTTTTTCTTAACATCTACCTTGTGCTTCTGGCTTTTAAGAGTAACCGTATCACCCAGATGAACTTCCTGACCGTCTAACTGATAGGCTTCAACAGTTAGCTGTCTGGAGATACTGTCGATGTGCTCATGTGTGAATTTAGCCATTGCCCATTGTCGCAACTCTTCCTCTGTCTGAAGCGTGTTATTCTCATACCGTGCTTCATGGACATAAGGGTATTGGGTAATAAGGGGACTTTCCACAACAACAGAAAGAACGGTATCCTCATCACTACCTTCTGCCTGAAAGGTTGAGGTCGCATAGATGCGCGTAATGACCTTCTCAGAATTATCCTTATCCTCAAAAGCTTTCAGATTGTGATGACTTGTGAGAATAACTTCCTTATCGTTGCCACGGTGTTTCTTAATCGTCAGCTGAAAGTTAGCACGAACGAGCTCACCTTCCCAGGTTCCAAGGATGGAATGTTTACCATCCATTAGAGCTTGGTAAAGTGTCAAGTCTTCGTCAGACACATAGGTATGACGCTCCGTCACATCACTGTCAAAGCTAAAAAGTCCTAAATCAGATGGACAAGCTTCAACCAGCCTCATCAGGGCTGATTGACAAGTCGTGTTAGTCGCAAAAAAGGGCTTAATCTGACGCTTCATCACATCATCAGAAATGTGATAGCACTCAAGCTCTATCATATCGTCTTGAATATTTACCTGCTTAACACGAAAGAGCTGCTTTCCCAAATCAGGAGTTGGACACAAAATCAATTCATCTGCTCTAAGGGTTTCATGGACACCTGAATCCGTAATCGGATAAGTTAAACGGAGCTGAAAAGTGCCATTCAACTCCTCTTCTACCGTTGCACTCACCGTTTCAAATAATGGTTGGCCATTCCACTTCGGTGTCTTTGTTTGACCATCAAGAAGGTAAAGCATCACACCCACCCCCAATTCGTCTCAAAGGTAAGCGATAATATCCCACTGCCTAAAATCACTCCGACAGATTGTGTTGGATGACTGACATCAATCGTGATAAAGTCCCCAGACCACTTAACAGCTTTCCCTGATAGGGTCTTAAAACTAGGACGGTCTGGATGATTAACCATAAGGAGAGGTTCTGTAAATTTCTCAATACGGATCACTTGGTCACCTACTGTGAATGAGGTTTCTGACACCGATTGACCGGTGATGGTGATGGTAGGAAAGGCAAGAGCAGAGCCTTGTGTTTTTAACACACCATTGGCACTCAAAACTTGCCTATCCACACTCTTAAAAAAGCGAGTGGGGTGGCAGATAAAGGTCACATCAATCACATACACATCATGGTCATCCTGCTTGATGTCAAAGCTATCCGTACGGTAACACCAAAATCGAGTAAGCTTAAGCCGTTCACTTTCTAACCAAAACCCTTCCTGCATCAGAAAGGCCGAGAACTCATTGACTTCTTTCTCACTCGCACCAATAAGATACAAGCGGTAAGGTTTCTCAATCACATCACGATGCTTATTGGTTTGAACAATCGCCCCACTCAACCCACGATGGTCTAAGAGTTGCGTTTTAGACCGTGGCACTTGAATACTCGGTCTATCTTCCACAAGCACTTTAAAAGGAAAAGACGAGGTGCCTTTTCCATTCAGTACCAATTCATTATGTTTAATCACACTGTTCCTCCTCTCAGTAAGGCTTGTCGTGCCATTTCATCAGCTAATCGACCAGCCACATAATCGGCTAGTTTTTTCATATCCGCTTCTTCACGAATCACAACATCTGTGATATTGACCGTTATGGTTGTTCCTTTGTTAGGCATGGTGGCTGCGATGCTGCGTCCGATACTTCCAAGAGTTTGGTTATTAAGAGGTAGAACTGCTTCACGTCCTGCTTCTCCTCCAACCATCAAGCTATTCCCTGTCATACCAAATGCCGTTGGCTTAGTCAGAATCCCACCCTTGGCGTACCACTGAATGGAAATCTTAGGTAAGCTACCTTTTAACCAATCAAGGGGATTCGCAGAACCTGACACACTAAAGTGCGGAAGAGGAATATGCGGCCACTTAATCTTGAAGTTAAAGAGATTCTTAATGGCATTGATGGCTGAAGAGACTGCATTTTTTGCCCCATTGATAGCATTTGTAATGGTCGATTTGACCCCATTCCAGACAGAGGACACTGTGTTTGAAATACCACTTAGGACACCTGAGATAGTAGCCTTCATTCCGTTCCAAACGGAAGATACCGTTGCGCCAATACTCGATAGAATGGAACTAATCGTGGACTTAATGCTATTCCAGACATTACTAACGACAGATTTGATGCTATTGAGTAAGTTTGTCATGATGCCTTTAATGCCATTCCAGGAATTGGAAATGAACTGAGCAATGGCACTTAGAACAATCGAAATCAGTGACTTGATGGCTTCCCAAACTGTAGAGACGACCTGCTTGATGGTTTCCCAGGCACCTGACCAATCACCCGTGATAATCTGCATGACTGCTTCGATAATACCTAAGACAACATTGATGGCTGTTTCAACGACCACTTTAATGATGTCCCAAGCTGTCGTGATAATCAGTTTGATATTCTCCCAACTGGCTTGAAGGTAAGGTCCAAGAATAGTCATAATGGTCTGAATAACTGTTGAAATGGCTGTCCATACGGTATTTGCGGCATTAAGGATTAGCTGTTGGTTCTCTGTCCACCAAGTAGTCAAGGTTCCCCATATCGACATAACAAAGCTTGATATCTGTTGGATAATGACAGATAAAAAGGCATAGATGGCATTCCAGATTTCTGTCACAGCTGTCCGAAAGCCTTCGTGATGTTGCCAAAGTTGTTGAATCCCAACAACCAGTAAGGCAACAACGGCAATGACACCAAGAATAATCCCTACTATTGGTGCTGCCACTGTTATCATCCCCATGATGGTGGATCCCATAGCCATCGCAGCTGCTTGCAGAGCAATAAAAATCGGTAAGACTAATCCAAGGGCTGCGACCAAACTTCCGACAATAACAATAAATTGTTTCACTGGTTCTGATAGACCAGAAAACCAAGTGGCAACAGCTTGAAGTAAACTCGCTAATATTTCCAAGATGGGAGCTAGGGTTGCGGCAATAGCGTCTCCCATTTCAGCCATCGCTAACTTCGCCGTGTTTTGAGCAGTTGTAAACTTATCAATAGGATCAAGCGTCCCCTCATAGGTCTGTGTTACAATCCCAGCTGCCTTATCAGCTGTTCCTGCTAAATCTTCAAAAGATAAAGCCCCACGCTTGATGGCATCAACCATACGTGGAGCTGCTTTACTTCCGAAAATTTCTGAGGCAAGAGAAAGAGCCTCTGTTTCACTGGTTGAGGTTTTGATTTGCTCAATGGTTCCAGCAAGTCCTTCTTGAAGCGTAATCCCATCGCCCGCATACTTAACAGCTGCCTTTGAGAGTGACGAAAGTGCTGCAGAAGAATCAACCCCTGCTTTTTCAAACTGTCCCATCAAGGTGACACCCTCATCAAAGGAAAGGCCAAAGGCTTTGATTTGTGGTGCTCCCGCTACTGCCTTGTCCATTAACTCTTGGACACCAACACCTGTCGCTTGGCTGGTATAAGTAACCGTGTCTAAAACACTTGATAAATCAGTCGCTTCAAGTCCATAGGCTTCAATCGCTTGTTTGGCTGAAATGGCAGAGCTCGTCACATCACTCCCATTGATCTCTGAGAACTGAATCAACTGGGTAGAGGCTGATTTAAGGGCATCTCCTGTTAACCCAAATTGCGTATTCAACTCCCCTACGGCACTTCCTGCCGTATTAAAATCCGTTGGCAGTTCAGTGGCTAGGGTTTTGGCGATGTCAGTCATCTCTTCAAGGGCAGAACCAGTCGCTCCAGTTTTTGTGACAATGATATCCATACCCTCATCAACTTCAAGAAATGCGTCAAGCGATTGTTGACCAAAGTCAATCAACTTCTGTGACAACTCTCCCAGTTGGTCGCCAAACTCCATGAGAAGGTCAGCCTTTAAGAGACTATTTGTCTCTTCCAAAGAAGCCTTGGAACTCGCAGAGCTAGAGGCCAACTCCTCCATCTCATTTTGGAGATTGTTGTAAGCGGTCTTTGTCTCATTAAGAGTTTTCTCAAGCTTGTTAGCTTCAATCGAATTCTCCCCATACTCGCTCTTTGTCAAAGAGAGTTGTTGTTCCAGATTATGTATCTGTTTCTCAAGGATCTCTGAATGAGAAGCAACCTTTTGTTGAGCAAGTGCTAACTTATCAGTCTCACTTGCGGTAGTTGCTAATGCTGATTCTTGTAGCTTAAAGGAACTATTGAGTTTTTCGCTTTCTGACACCAACTGTGCCTGCTCATTTTGGAGACGATTGAGCTTCGATTGATTGGTTTCAACCTGTGCTCCGTTTTCAGAGAGAGCCTTGTTAACACTTTCTAGTTTTGATTCATAGCCCTTTAAGATCGTTTGAGTGCTCTCCACCTCACGTTGGAAGGCACGGTATTGGTCTGCACCGATGTTACCGGCCTTGAACTGAGCCTCGACTTGGGCTTGAGCTTGACGAAGTGTGGCGAGTTTTTCTTTAGTTGTTTCAACTTGTTTGGCTAAGACTTCCTGCTTCTGGGTCAAAAGAGTGACATTGCCAGTATCAAACTTGAGTGCCTTGTCAATCTGACGCAGTTCCTTAGTGGCTTCAGAAGCCTGTTTGTTCACACCCTTTAAGGCATTTTGTAAGGGCTGGGTATCACCGCCAATTTCAATGGTGATACCTTTGATATTTCCTGCCATCGTCACTCCTCCTCCCTACTAGAAATTGTCAAAGTCTGCTTGGGTAGCTTTACGAACACCACTCTCATCTCGGCTTCTTAGCTCCACATAATCCGTCTGATAATCCAGTGCCATGCCAATTGAGATGTGCTTTAAGTCATCAATGGAAAGGCCAGTCTCCTTACAACAAGAGAGGTAACTCTCTACCGTGAAGATTTCCTCGCTCGCTGTTTCGGAAGTTTCTGCTTTTTTCTGGTTGTCATCCCTTGGTTAAGCATGGACATCAAGACTGGCCCAACTTCCTGAAGGGGAAATTCCTCCATCGACATAAAGAAATCCTCGAATGGTTTGATTCGAGGGTTGGCTGACTTGGCAAAGACCCAAAAGAGACGGTGAAAAAAGGTCATGTCGAAATCAGATAAAATAGACAAGTCAATCTGACTAGCCTTTAACTCTTCCCCCTCTTCCAATTGCTCAAGCTGAGTCATGATGGATTCCGCACTTAACATGTTAAAGAGATCCTGGAAATAATCCTTTCCAAATTGTTCCTTATAAGCAATCGGTGTATAGGCATTCGTAGCCAAAGGATAGGTTTTCCCAGCAATGGTGATTTTTTGTCGCATGTTCTCCTCCTTTAAGCAGCTGGTTCAAAGACAGATTTAAACCAGTTCTCACGAATCTCATCACTGGTTTCTTCAGTCGTTCTGCGGCGAACAATCTTATCAAGTGGGCGTGGACTTGCCGTAAAGGTCAACTCTACCTCATTGATATCAGACCCAGACTTGGTTTTAGAGCCTACAGTTGGGCGTGAAGCGTAACAGTAATAAAGCACATGAAGCGTCTCTTTCTTGTCCCCTTCAAATCGGAACATGAGAGCGAAGTTCTTTTTCTTGCTACTGGCAATTTCTGAAATGGTATTGGTGGTCGCATCAAGCTGCTCGCCCAAAACACGAGTCAGAAACTCTTGCGACAAGAGAGCAACTTTCAGTGTTCCCTCATAGCCGTCATTAGATTCAGTCGTGTAAAAGTTGATGTTGTCTGCCTTGTAAGACCCTTTGTCTCCAGTAGGTTCAAGCGTTAGTTCTGCGGCACCACGAAGGCGCTCGACAGTGCCATAGGTTAAAGCCCCGTCAGCTCCTTCACTAGTGACTTCTGCCCAGTGGACATCTTGTAGGCCAAAGGTGACCTTGTTTTTTTCTGCCATGGTTATCCTCCTAATAGTGTGATGGAATAAATGGTTTGGTAGAGTTTCTCACTAGTGATGTAAGTCTCTACCTTGTCAAAATAAAGACGGTGGGCATCAAGAAGGGATTCCACCGTTGTTTCTGTTGCTAAATCTTTCTTAGTCGTGTAAAGCTCAATCTGTACGTTTAGAGCTTTGTGATAAGCCCAGTTATCGGCTCCAAGGTTATCTGAATCAATGACCAAATAAACCATAAAGGGCGGACTGGGGCTGTGCCCTTCCTCAAAATGGTGATAGGCTACTGGGAGTTTGGTTGCTTTCAAGACACGGAAAAGCTCTTCAAATCGCATAAGCCACCTCACAGTTTCTGTCTCAATTTGTCCTCAAACGACTGAATCGCCTTTTTCTCGACAGGAGCGATGTGCTTTCGCCCTTCAACCCGACCACCATTTTGTTTAGCATGCCCATCTTCAAGCAAATGAGTTAGCCCAGGCGTTCGGTTATGAATGGTTTTAGTCAGAGCGGTATTGGTGTCAGTCGTTGCCTTACTCGTCCACCCTTTAGCATATTTCCCACGTCGTTTTGGGGAAGTAACCTTTAAGGTTTCAACGGCATCGTCTGTCACTTCCTCAACCACCTCACGCATGGTATCCGTGGTGTCTTTGGCATAAGTCGTTAACTCCTTTTCAATAACTGAAGCTAAATCATCAAGTCCAATTCTAGTCATGAGCTTCCTCCTTAGTCGCAACGATATAAATCAAGCTCCGTGGCACAGTATCGCTATCAAGGGACTCAATAGCGTAATACTGGTCACGAAAGTAAATCCGAGTCGTTAAAGAGTTAAGAGTAAGAACAGCCTTATCGTAACGCAAGGTAAACTGCACCTTGTTATGAATCAGTTTTGTCACACTCCCATCACTTTCAGTTAAAGCCAGAGGGCGACAAGAGCACCAACGCATAAAGAGGTCATCCCAAATGGTTGACTCATTTCCGATGTCATCCTGTCTGATTCGCTTTTCTTGAAAGACTAGCTGTTCTCTTAGAGGGGCAATCTTCATCAGAACACATCCTTTCTGTCAGCTAAAAGCAAATGATAGAGAGTTTCCTTTAACTCCTTGTGATTGGCTTCTTCACGGTGTTCATAAAGATAGGCAACCCCGTAGAGGATTGCTGTCTTTAGAACTTCAGAAGTTGAGGTCTCACGAAGAATATCTTCACAGAGCTGGCGACTAGTTGCCATCAACTGCTCGATAAGGTAGTCCTCCTCACCATTTTCCACTTTCAAATAAAGCTTGACTTCTTCTAACGTCATCATGCCGTTTTACCTTTGACAGTCAAAACCTTAACAGCTTCTGGTAGAACAAGTTTTCCATCCACACGTTGGCCGGCAAGAAAACCAATCTGGCCATTGTTGGCATAAAGCTCATTGAGACGTTTGAAGGTACGACCCTGACGGTCCGCAATCCAGTAGTAAGAGAAATCACCAAAGGCAATAGCTTTGTTTCCTGCTTCTGGAAGTGGCGCAAAGGTCGACGTGTAGTAAGGACGGTTGAGAATCAAATCAGGTTGACCAGCCTGTGTAGATGGTTGCCAGATGTAATTACCATTATTGTCCTTAAGCTTGCGGATAGCTTTTACCGTAGTGTCATGTAAAATCCAGACCGCATTCTTACGGTAAGGAGCTGGCAGTGAGTGGTAAAGCTCAATCATGTCATCAAAGGTGATGTCTTTGGTTGCGGTCGTTGGTCCTTCTACATCTGCTTGCGTAAAGATACCTGTTGGCTTTTTAGAACCATCACCCACCAAGAAAGATTTTTCTTCTTCTGTGCCAATACGACGAGCAAATTCAGAAGTCATATAGGACTCAAGATCAAAGACAGAATCATTGAGCAATTCCTCTGAGATACGGATTGCTGTCCCAATCTTATGTGAATCAAGAGTCACTTGACCAAAAGTCTCATCTGTCTCTGGATAGAGCCCATTCTCGTCCATCCAAGAGGCAGAACCGTGACCGGTGACAACTGGAATCTTACGCTCACCACTCGATGTTTTAATAACAGTCGCAAGACTTCTAAAAAAATTTTCTTCTTGAAGACCTTGCACCAGTTTCTTCTCGTATTCATCTGGAACAAGATGACCACCCTCTGTATCTTCACCAACACGAAGAACATCTTTCACATCAAAAAAGTGACGTTTACGGACATTGGTCCAGAAGGTTTGAGAATAAACATCCGAAGCAATACCTTTCTTCTCATCTCCTTTTTCCTTACTAACATCTACTGTAGGTTGCGAGGTCAATGCTTGTGAAGTCGGTTGCGACAATTCTGTATCCAACTTTTCTTGACGTTCCAAACGTTCGATTTGCTTTGTCAGATTAGTAACTTTAGTTTCCATCTCATCATAGCGCTTAGCATCTTCTTCAGACACCATACCATCAGATGTTTCACAGGCATTTAAAAAGGCTTTAGCATCCTGCCAAGCCTTGTTACGCTGTTCTTTTAATTCAAGTAATTTAGACATACAATACACTCCTTTTATTTTATTAACTGTAATCTTTTTTCCAATTGGTTAAGCGGAATACTTAACTTGGGTTTTGGTGGCTCAAGTTTAGCTTGCATAGTCACAACAAGGTCTTTCTCAGTAGTCACTCGACTAAAGGTATAGCTGTCAAGAACGTTAGTTTCACTAGATTTTCCCTCATCAAAGAGAATTGTATCCGCAAAACCTAGCTCAACAGCCTTTTTAGCATTAAACCAAGTTTCACTATCCATCAGATGTGAAATCTTCGTTCTTGATAGACCAGTACGTAACTCATAGGCATTGATAATGGACTCCTTGATTTCCCCAAGCATCTCAATGACTCTTGCCATATCCCTAGCTTCACCTTGTGCTACTGTCCAAGGATTATGAATCATCAGCATAGCTACAGGGCTCATGGTAACAGTTGTCCCTGCCATGGCAATCACGCTGGCAGCACTTGCGGCTAGGCCATCAATAATCACATTGACATTTCCCTTATAATCCATCAGCATGTTATAGATTTGGGCAGCCGCAAACACATCACCCCCTGGACTATTGATCCAGAGGGTGATATCGCCTTTTCCTGCTAACAAATCATTCTTAAAGAGCTGTGGGGTAACTTCATCCCCAAACCAAGTTTCGTCCGCAATCTGTCCTTCAATCCGAAGAGTGCGGACATCTCCCTCTTCGGTAAAATTCCAAAATTGTCGCATTTTCTTCCTCCTCTGGTGTGTCTTCAGCTGGTTCCATTTCTGTCGGTTGCTTCATGAAACCACCAGCATCTTTTAATTTGGTCATGTTGCCGTTAATCAAGTAGAGGTTCCCGCCTTCTTCATCAGGAAGCAAATTCAAGTCTTCCAACTCACGAATGTCGTTTGTAGAGAGCCAGCCATTTTGACGTGCGATGGCATAGCCATTCATACGACTTTGGTAGTCTCCACGAAGTAAACCGTCTACGTTGAACTTGATCAGGTAGCGTTTCTTTTCTTCAGGTAAAAAAAGAGACCTCTTGAAGGCTTGTTCTAAACGAACTACCCAAGGGTCTAAGGTATATTTCACAAATTCAAGTGACTGTTGTTCGATATTTGAAAAAGACGACTTTTCCAAATCCCCAACCATGTGTGGTGGGATACGGTAAAGTCGTGCAATTTCGTTAATCTGAAACTTCCGTGTTTGGAGAAACTGAGCTTCTTCTGGTGGGATACCAACTTGGGTGTACTTCATGCCCTCTTCAAGGACAGCTACCTTATGAGCATTCGTCGCTCCATTATAGACAGCATTCCATGAGTCACGGACTCGTTTAGGGTCTTTCAAAATCCCTGGGTGTTCTAAGACACCGCCTGGGTTAGCACCATTTTTAAAGAATGCGGCTCCGTAATTCTCGGTTGCTAGCGTCATCCCAATCGCATTTTTTGCCATAGCAATCGGTGAGTAGCCAATCAAGCCATCAAAGCCAAGTCCAGGCACATGAAGAATATCCTCCTGTTTCAATAGAACTGTTCCTTTATCTTTGAAGTTAGGGTTCTCTTCAGTCTGTCGCTGGTATTTGTAGTAGAGTTTTCCAGAATCATCACGATGAACGGACATCTTATCAGGTAATAGCGGATATAGACTAATCACTCGTCCAGCTTTATCCCTGATAATCTGAATATAAGCATTTCCCCATATCAGCAAATGACTCATAATTGTCTCTCGAAAGATAAAGGAGGACATCTCTGGATTGGGTTCATCATGAAGGAGAAAGTATAACGGATGATCGATCTTTTTCTCTTTTCCATTACTCGTCAACTCATAAACATGAATTGGTAAAGAGGCAACTGCTTCTGCAAGGATTCGCACACAAGCATAGACCGCCGTCGTCTGCATAGCCTTAAACTCATCCACATTCTCTCCACTAGTCGTGCGACCAAAGAGGTAGGAAAAGTCCTGACCTTCATAACTGTTTTGGGGCTTATCTCTGGTCCTTTTTCTTCCAAGTAAATCAAGTAGTCCCATAATTCCTCCTTATTTTTGGGTATGAAAAAAGCACCTCCGCATTTGGAGATGCCTCATGCTATATTCTTTTTAGCTTTCCAGAATAGTCTCAATCAAATCTCGAATGGACGTCACCGAAGAGTGATGTTCGATATCTTTTTCTTCAAGTGAATAAGCATAAACACCAGTCTCGTCTGACCAATAGGCCACAGCATCATTCTCTGAAAATTCCCCTGCAGAAACTTTACCACTTAACTCAGCTACGATTTTCTCTTGAATTTCTTGAATCGTCATATTAAAACCTCGCTTCTTAATAGTTCTATTATAGTTCTATTTTAACTCTAAATTCTAACTTTCGGTCAAAAAATCAATGGCTATTTATTAAATAATTTAGCCCAATTTTGCTTTGAATTCATAATACGAGCAACGTTGACAGTGTGTTGCTCTATAAAATAAAAAGCAATATAGTTTTCGATAGGCATATAGCGATAGATTTTACTATCGTCAGTCAATTGACCATAACCACGACTTGATACCAAAGGACAAGCCTCAGGAAAAGTTTCTAAGGTTTCAAGAGCAGATAATATTAAATCAATCTTCCCATCTGCAGATTGTTGGCTATAAAAGTTCACCAAGATATAGTCATGGATATCCCTTAAGTCTTGCTTTGCTTGGTCGGCAAGAAGAACCTGATAACGTTTGTGATTAGTCAAGACCAAATTCCTTTCTGACATCAGAGAGTGCAGTTACATTGCCCTCTAGGATATCTTGATGTCCAAGTAAAATCTCCTTTTTCAAATCTTCAAAGGCGATTTGATACTGAGATTCTGTTAGATCACTAGAAACGAATTCTTTTGCATCAACTGCCCCTGTCGCAATTTTGCGGAGAGCCGCATTGAAAACATCAGAAAGAGTTAGCTTTTCATCTGCTAGAATTGCTTTGGTTTGTTGGTAAAAGGCAGAATCTGCTCTAAAATTGACTGGTTGAGTATTTGCCATAATAAAGACCTCTTTTGTAAAGATGATTTGTATTTACACTTTATCAAACTTCTCTTTATACGTCAACTAAAAACTTAGGATGCCTCTCTCATCATAGACACTACCTTCATCACCTTGGTGGCGAATACAACGGTCAAGCCCCATGATAAGAGCCACAATACCGTCAATCTTCTCAACGGATTTTTCCTTGTCTGGCTTGATATTGCCAGCAGGGTCTTGTCGCATAACCACGTTTTGTCCCATCCATTTGAGAACTGGATGACCTCCGTGTTGGATTTTCCCTTCCATCATGAGCTTGTAAAGTTCCTTGGATGGTGGACTCATATCCTTATAGCCTTGTCCAAAAGGCACCATGGTTAAGCCCATTCCCTCAAGATTCTGAACCATCTGGGTCGCATTCCAGCGGTCATAGGCAATCTCCTTGATGTGGTAGGTTTCAGAGAGGTGTTCAATAAAGGCTTCGATGAAACCATAGTGAACAACGTTTCCTTCGGTTGTCTTGATGTAGCCCTGCTTTTCCCAAACATCATATAAGACGTGGTCACGGCGACATCTCAACTCCAAAGTATCCTCTGGCAACCAAAAGAAGGGCAATATAATATAGTTCTCCTCACTATGTCGTGGTGGGAAAACCAAGACAAAGGCTGTAATGTCAGATGTGCTCGATAAGTCAAGCCCTGCGTAGCAATCTCGCCCCCTAAGAGCCTCATAATCTATTGGGACGTTACCTTTTGCATAGACATGTTCAGGTATCCAAGCCACACTGGAACTCGTCCACATATTGAGACGGAGCTGCTTAAAGACGTTCTCCTCTGCTGGGTTATCAAGTGCCTGTTGGTAGGCTTCACGAACACGGTCAATCCCAATCGTGTGACCAAGTGAGGGGTTAGCTTTCAGCCAGTTGGCTTCGTCATTCCAATCATCTTCATCAGATAATCCATACACGACTGGATAAAAGGACGTGTCCTTCTTTCGACCTTTAAGAATGTCAAGTGCCTTGGTATGGAGTTCATAACAGATGGAGTTTTTATCTGTTCCAGCTGTTGTGATGATGAAAAAGAGGGGTTGTTCCCTAGCGTCACCTGAACCTTTGGTCAAGACATCATAGAGATGGCGATTGGGTTGGGCATGGATTTCGTCAAAGACTAGTCCAGACACGTTGAGTCCGTGTTTGGTTCCTGTCTCAGCTGAGAGGACTTGATAGAAACCAGCGTTTGAATAGTTGACTATCCGCTTGGTTGCTCCCATAATCTTGGAGCGTTTTTCAAGTGGTCGGCTCATGAGAACCATCTGTTTAGCAACGTCAAATACAATAGAGGCTTGGTTGCGGTCACAAGCAGCACCATAAACTTCCGCACTGGCCTCATTATCAGCGTAAAGTAGATAAAGAGCAATTGCCGCGGCGAGTTCAGACTTGCCATTTTTCTTTGGTATCTCGATATAGGCTGTTAGAAACTGACGGTTACCATCTTCCTTCACTATCCCAAAGAGGTCACGAACAATCTGCTCTTGCCACGGCAACAAATCAAACTTCTTACCTGCCCACTTGCCCTTGGTGTGGGCAAGGTTATTGATAAAAGTCACTGCCCTATCTGCCTTTGACTTGTCGTAATGAGAAGTCGGAAGCATAATAGGACTTGGTTCATAATGATAGGTCAGAGAATACCTCCTAGCAAAACTTCCATCTCATCACCATTACCAACCTCTGCATCCATAGTCGCCAAACGGTTACGGGCTGAGGGGGTCAGACCGAACTGTTCACAGAACTTTAACATAATTTTTAGGTTCGTTTGACTAATGGATACTTGTGGAACTTGTTGGAGGTAACCATTAGGAGTTTTGATAATCGAACCATGCTTGGATAAAAATTCTTCTGCTTCCTTCCAACGAGCATAGGCTTGGCAATACCCGGCAAAGGCCGTCATGTCCATCTCCGTTAATAGACCCATCTGTTCTAGAATTTTACCCATCCGTTTCCATTCCTTCTTGGCATCGTCTTCGAGCCACTGTGGGCAACGTGGGGCTTTCTGTTTGGGTTTAACCTCATTTGATGGTAGAGGCCGCTTTCCAGGATTTCCTTCAAGTATTTTCAAATTGGTAGGCTTTGGTTTTCGCCCTCTAACTGCCACGGTCTCACCTCCTTTTTTCACAAGAAAAAGGCTTCAACAGAAACCTTTTAGTTCTTAACAACACTTTCAATCTCTTCACGAGATAACTTAACACTAGGTTCTAAGTTATGGTAATGACGTTCATCTTCAAAAATATCAATGTCCGTTTTTGCAGTAGGACTAGTCATTAAGCTCAAAACCTCATCGTGTGATAAGGGGACGGCTTTCTCATCACTATCAAAAACGTACCCATTGTACCCCTGTCTCAGATAGTTGTAGAGGCCTTGAATAAAGCCTTCACGGTCAATCTCAACCTTGACTACATAATCAATCCCATATAAAACATTCAAGCTCTGCCCATTGTCCCAAGAGACAATGAGTGAACCAATATCATCCACATCAAGTACCGTGCCAAGCGTCCCTACTGGAACTGGGCGAGGGTCGTCCATATGAACAAGTCTTACCCTTGTTCCATTTGGATAGGACAATTTGATTCGTTTCAAAAGTTTGTCGTTCATTTTATGCTCCTATTGTTTCAAATGCCCATTTGACTGCGTTACCTTGGTCTTGGAAGTTTCCTTCTTCTTGGTAAATGCGGTCAAATTTTCTTTCAAAATGGCTGAAGTGGTCAAGGCTGTCTGTTGTTTCGTAAATATCTACACTAACGCCTTTGTAACCTGTGTAGGCAACAATCACCCAATCCTTGTAAGGAATGATACTTGCGGTTGCTTGGTAGTAGCCGTGAAGTCTTTCAAGTGTTGCGGTTGTCATGGTTTTGTTCTCCTCTTCTTTTGTTGGTTACATATTACCTCTAAAGGAGACTGATATCCAGTTAATTCTGCTTATTTTTACAAATTATTTCGGAACTTTTTGGGCTTCTAAAATAGCTCTGCCAATGGCATAAACAACAGTAACGGTCACCCCATTTCCAGCTTGTTTGTAGAGCTAGGCATCTGAGTTAACTGCTTCAGCTTTTTCAAACAAGTCATCTGAAAAGCCTTGGAGCCTGAAACATTCTCGTGGGGTGAGCCTTCTGATTTTAACCACTCGACCGTTCCAGACAACCGCTCCCATCTGTCCACCACAGGAAAGGTTATGAGCGATGCCTTTTCCTACCCTTGCTCGCCTAGTAGGTGATGCTGGGTAGGACAGGTCAACGGAGTCACCAACCTCTGCGACTTGGTAGCCCTGCTTTGTCCCATTTCTGACCTTGATACCTTCAAGAACACCATGGCGGTCTTGAGAAGTCAGAGTAAACATTGGCTCATCCTGTTCCTTGAGTCGTCGTCCATTTTGACGTTTGATGACTCTATCTGGTGTCAAAATTGGTTGAACCTCAAGGACACCTGAGTTCATTGCAGTCCGTTTTGTAGCTCCTGATGTATAGCGTGCCGTGATGTACCTTGCTTCATCAGTTAACTTAGGCTCTGTTAGTGACTGGTCAATCAGATAAAGACCTGTCTTAGCTCCTAGTCCCCCACCCTCACCAACAAGGGTTGTGGCAATGCCACTAGGGTCGTAGACACGGTAGCTTTGCATACCACCTACAAGTTGCTTAAGATAGCTACCGCCTTCTCCACTGAGAGGTAATACTTGTCGTCGACCTCGACTTCTAAGATGTCCGAGAGTGTAGATGCGTTCTCGGTTTTGGGGAACACCGTAGTCTTTTGAGTTGAACACTTGCCATTCAAGGTCGTACCCTGCTTCATCCAAGATAGAGAGATAATCGAGATAATCTCGTCCCCCGCCACTTGATAGAAGTCCCTTAACATTTTCAAGGAGAACCCATTCGGGTTTATCTTCTTCTTTTTGGCTTTTGATGAGCTCAACAAATGTAAAAAAGAGTCCACTTCGATCACCGTATAGGCCGGCTCGCTTTCCTGCGATAGACACATTTTGACAAGGGCTTCCCGCAGTCCATAAATCTGCTTTTGGAAGTTGTGTGGGGTCAATGCTTGTGATGTCGTCATGAAACCATTCTCCTTCTGTATCGTACATTGCTTCATAGGATTTCCGTGCAAACTTATCCTTTTCACAGTAACCAAGGCAGGTCATACCTGCCAACTCCAACCCACGACGAAAGCCACCCACTCCTGAAAAGAAATCAAGAAAGGTTAAGGTCATGCAATCACCTCACTTTTATTCACTAAAGAATACGCTTGATACTTCACGCAAATTGATTCAACTTTATGTCGAAGCCACATTGGTGCTTGAGGGACATCATTATATCGACCATATTCACCAAAGAGTAGTTCCATACCGACATTTCTAGCTTGTGTAGCCTCTAAAAATGTATCGTAATAACCAAGATGGACCTCCTGCTGAGATATTTTTATTCTTGCACGATATTTATTTCTCGGTCGATAAAAGCTAACCCCCGTAACTCCAGACGTGTTATTTACTTGCAGTCCTTGATTAATTTGATTTTGCTGATGAGTACAAAACCTAATATTTTCAGAGCGATTATCCAATGTATCAAGGTTGATATGGTCTACTTCTAAACCTTCCCTATGTCCAAATAAATAACGATGAAGATAATTGCCTCTTGTACAAATAATGTACGATTTAGAATCTTCATCGTTATTTTTATTTCGATAAAAGTTTACATCTGCAATCTTTGAAAAGTTTTCCTTATCAAAAATAAACTGTGTTCCATCTTTTAAAGTTCCTGTACCAACAGAGCCTATAAATGAATATTGAACATTAGACATCAGGATGCCCCCTTCTGTAACAATGCTTCATCAAAACTAATCGTTTCTCCCTCTCGAATTACAGTTACGTTAGCTTCACCAGTCGACTCCATGTAGCGTTTGACAATGACATCCACAAACTTTTCATCAAGCTCAATGCCATAACAGACTCGACCAGTCTGATCTGCTGCCATGAGGGTTGACCCTGAACCAAGAAAGGGATCAAGGACAAGTGTCCCTCGCATGGATGAGTTTTGGATAGGATATGCCATAAGCTGAATCGGCTTCATGGTTGGGTGGTCTTTACTAGACTTGGGACGGTCATATTCCCAGATAGTTGTCTGCTTACGGTCACTGAACCATTGGTGTCTTCCCTTTTGTCGCCAACCAAAGAGGCAGGGTTCATGTTGCCATTGGTAGGGACTGCGTCCTAGAACCAGTGAGTTCTTTTTCCAAATGCAACAACCGCTCAGATAGAAACCAGCGTCCTTAAAGGCCTTACGGAAATTCAGCCCTTCCGTATCCGCATGGAAAACATAGATTGAAGCATCAGCTTCCATGTGACTTTCCACTTGCGTGAACATGTCATAGAGGAACTGGTAGAAATCACCGTCCGACATATTGTCATTTTGAATTTTACCTGCCGTCTTTTCAACATCGCAATTATACGGCGGGTCTGTCACAACAAGATTGACTTTCTTATCACCTAGTAGTTGGTCGTAGGTTTCTACCTTAGTGGAATCACCACAAATGACTCGGTGTTTTCCGAGTTGCCAGATGTCCCCACGTCTTGCGACCGTTGGTTTCTTCAGCTCCTCCTCCACATCAAAGTCATCTTCAGACAAGTCCTTGTCATGGACATTGGAGAGAATATCATCAATCTCTGGTGGTTCAAAGCCCGTCAGGTCAAGGTTGAAGTCTGACTCTTGCAAGTCCAAAAGCAAGTCTGCTAGAAGCTGGTCATCCCATTGACCAGTAATTTTATTGAGGGCAATATTCAGTGCCTTTTCATCTTCCTTGGACAGAGAGACAATGACACACTTAGCCGTTTCATACTTGAGGTCTTTAAGAACCGTCAAACGTTGATGTCCACCAATGACCGTCAAATCTTCGTTGACAATGATGGGGTCTACATAGCCAAACTTGAGTAGGCTTTGTTTAATCTTTTCGTACTCCTTATCACCCTTCTTCAATTTCTTTCGAGGGTTATAAGAAGCAGGTTTTAAGTCACTTAGGGGAAGTTCCTTAATCTCCATGTTGGGTTGCGTTATCATTCCTTACTCCTTTTCTAAATCGATAATCAATGTAACAAGGGTGTCCACAGAACTTCCTTGTTGGATTGGCATAGGATAAAAAAGACCTGTTACAGTTGTGACAAGTCAATTCATCGTACGCAGTTTTAGTTTTATCGTGTTGGCTTTGATTGTCTCTCCACCAAATCGCTCGGCAGCTATTTGAGCAGAACTTTTTAGGTCTGCCTTGGACAGCATGGTGTAACTTTTTCAGGCAGGTCTTACAATAAATATGTTCTCCTTCATCAAGCTGATACTTGACGAACTGCCCCATTCCTTTTAACTCTGGGTGTCTACGACAATATTGCTTGACCGAACCAAGAGACAGATTTAACATTTGAGCAATGGTACCATAGCCAAATCCATCTCGCCTAAGTTTCCAAATGTCTCGACGCTGATTATCGTTCATTTTTTTTCCTCCAAGAACTAAAAATGATTGATTTCTCTATTTTTCATGTATTTACCCCTTCAAAAACAGGCTAAAACTGACACTAGCAAACGATACTTACCCTGCTAGAAAGATTGACACCATAATGGTTCAATGCACTTTTTATCTATTTTCAGTATGCCCCTAACGAATTTTGCGAAAATGCACGTTTGAGGGGGCGTCGGTCTTAGTTTCCCAAGAGTTTAGAGATTTCATCCTCCCTACCCCTCTTCTATCCCCCTTCTTTTTGGTTGCAAATGTTAAACATTAGTGATACAATTAAAGAAACTGTAGGAGGATACTAAAATGGCTAAAACAGCTAACATTAATCTACGCATTGAACCCAGTACAAAAGCTCAAGCTGAATCTCTCTTTGGTAGCTTTGGTATTTCTGTTACTGACGCTATCAACATTTTTCTCAATACTTCTATCATGGAGGGCGGGTTCCCTTTTCAGATTAAACAACCTCGTTACAACCGAGAGACTGAACTTGCCATGGAAGAAGCACGCCAAATCATGGAAGGAAAAGTAACTACTAAATCCTATGCTTCTGTATCAGACCTAATGGCTGATCTAAATGAGGACTAAGTTATGTTACAACTCGTTACGACCAATCAATTCCGTAAAGATGTCAAGCGTGCAAAAAAGCGTGGACTCAACCTCAAGAAATTAGAAGCCGTGTTGGACCCATTACAGAAGGAAGAAACTCTCGATGAAAAACACAGAGACCATGCCCTTGTTGGAAATTATATGGGATTTAGAGAGTGCCACATTGAACCTGACTGGCTTTTAGTTTATGCCATAGATAAGGGACAACTTATTCTGACAGCATCAAGAACTGGTTCTCACTCCGACTTATTCTAACTCATCAAAGTCACTTTATGCGAGTGGCTTTTTTCTTATGGTTCAATATCTATAAACTTGATATCGGTCAGTCGTCTTGGTCTTTCTATCGTGACAAGATTTACAGAGAGCTTGCCAGTTGGATTGATTCCAAAAAAGATCTTGGTCTCCTCGGTGAGGAATGATGTGGTCAACCACCATTGCCTTGGTTAACCTTCCTTTAGCTTGACAATAGACACAAAGTGGATGCACCTTGAGGTAACGAAGCCGTGCCTTATTCCAGCGAGCGTTATAACCCTTGGCTTTGGTTGATTTGACATCCAGTACGTAGTTACTTTTGTGGTCATCACAGTATTTGTTTCCATAGGACACAAGATTCGGGCAACCGTTCTGCTTACAAGGGGTGCTTGGTCGACGTGGCATCTTACTGCTCCCAAGGAAGATAAGGCTTGGTGAAATGCCCAAGGCAAGTGGTCTTGGTGTAGTCCACGTCCAAGAGGTTCAGCTCCTTGATAATCCCTTGTGGGGTTAGGTCGTAGCGTTCACGAACCACTCCTACTAGTTGTTCAAGAGGATAATCACTTGTCCCAAAGGTGTTCACATAAACACCAACTGGTTCTGCCACACCAATGGCGTAAGCCAGTTGTACTTCACAACGTTTAGCATAACCTTCACGGACAAAGTCCTTGGCAATCTTCCGTGCCATGTAGGCGGCTGAACGATCGACCTTGCTTGGATCTTTCCCCAAGGCAGGGTGACCAAGGTTGGTTAACTTTTCAAGCACTCGAGTCGCAAGCACATAAGGAAGTGGTAAGAACTCAGGGGTTTCATCGGTCGCATAACCAAACATAATCCCTTGGTCACCTGCACTACCCTTATCCACACCTTGAGCGATGTCTGGGCTTTGAACTCCAAGCAAATTCGTCACCATGACATCTCTCATGCCATAAGGTTCCAGGACTTTTTTGACAATCCCTTCGAGGTTAAAGTAGTACTTTGTTGAGACTTCTCCTGCAACAACCACTTGGTTATCTTTGATTAAGGTTTCAACCGCCACACGGCTGTTCTTATCGTGCTTGAGACATTCCGTCACAATAGCATCTGAGATTTGGTCACAGAGCTTGTCTGGGTGTCCACTTGATACTTGTTCACTGGTAAAAATCATGTTTTCCTCCACGCAAAAAGCCCAACCCTTGTGGGCTAGGCTTTAGTTTATTTTACTGATTGTTGGCCTGCTTCCTAGGCTCGCTCGAGTGCCCTTTTAATTCCCCAAACCGAAACATCGTAGAAATCGAGGTTATCGCTCCAGCGTTGTTCCAAGGTTTCAACTTGTAGTTACTCTTGAGCAATCCTTGTAAAAATCACATCCAGTTTTTCTTGTTGGCGTTTTGTCATGTTGATGACCTCCTCTTGTTTTTGTAGGTGTATATTACCGTACAAGCGGAAGGTTATCCAGTTATTACTGGGACATTTTTTATCTTTTTTGACACTTACAATTCTACCACAAATTTTTACAAAGGGAGTTCAGACATAGTTCAATGTTAGTTCAACATGAGTTCAGCATCAGTTCAAGTTAAGTTCATATATAGTTCAACTGACAAGGGACAACCCATCTTGACGAAGATTTGGCGAATATGTTCCAATAACTTTCTACGCCAATTATGAACCGTTCCACGGCTAATGTGAAATTCCCTCATCAAACTATCCCAATTACACTCTGGCTTTAACATTTCTTGTGCAAACTCAGCCAGGTCATCCTTAAGAAATCGAATAGCCATCTCAAAATTATCAAGGTCATTTGCCAGTCGTATATATCGTTGAATCAAATCTGCTAAGAGCTCTTCATTTTCCTGAATCATCTTGTCACGAAAACTTAGGGCTATCACCTCTGAACGTTGATTTGTCGGAGTAGAGGTGACTTTAGGTTCATCCGACCGTTCGAAGACAAGTGACCCAATCACTTCATTCTCAGTCACAGGCTTAAAATTCTCCAAGCGATACTTCAACATTTCCAAGTCCCCCTTGAGTTCATTATAATGCGTTAGGATATATTCCGCTTTATCCATCCGTTCCTCCTACTTGTGCTTTGACGGATTCAATCAGCCGTGACTGTTGAGCATCTTTGTTTTCCAGTGCTTTGAGGATTTCCTCGTCAATAGTGCCTTCCGCTACAATATGTTGAATGACCACTGTTTCTGCTTGTTGCCCTTGTCGCCACAGACGAGCGTTGGTTTGTTGGTAGAGTTCCAAAGACCAAGTCAAACCGAACCAAACCAAGTGATGACCGCCCTTTTGAAGGTTTAGACCATGTCCGCTACTAGCTGGATGTAATAAGCCGACAGAAATTTTCCCCTTATTCCACTCACAGATATCCTCCTCAGTTTTAAGGACTGTACCATTAACCTTGAGTTTTGCCAAACGTTCCTCGATACGCTGAAGGTCATGTTTGAACCAATAAACAACAAGAACTGGCTCACCGTTGGCAGCTTCAATGATATCTTCCAGAGCATCGATTTTCTGGTCATGTAGGCTCACCACTTGATGGTCATCTGAGTAGACGGCACCATTTGCCATCTGCACCAGCTTATTTGAAAGGCTTGCCGCATTGGCAGCTGTCACTTCACCGTCTGCAAGGTCTGCAAGTACGTAATCTTTCTTGAACTGCTTGTAATCAGATTTTTCTTTGTCAGTAAGATAAACTAGCCTCTTGGTCGATATCAATTCAGGCATGTCCAGATAATCCATAGCTTTCATGGAAATGGTGATGTCGTCAATCTTGTCATAGATTTGACACTCCGCATAATCCATTGGGATATACTCGTAGACAATATTGCCGTTCCTACGACCCTCGTCAAAGTATCGACTACGGTATTCTCCGATGAACCGTCCCAAACGTTCCCCACCATCAATAACCTTGAACTCTGCGAACAAATCCATAAGTCCATTTGAACTCGGTGTACCAGTCAACCCAACGATACGTTTCATGTAAGGACGCATGGCCATGAAGGCCTTAAAGCGTTTGGACTGCCAAGATTTGAACGACGAGAGTTCATCAATAACCACCATATCCCACTTGAAGTAGGGGCTACATTGTTCCACCAGCCAGGGGAGGTTCTCACGGTTGACAATGTAGATGTCCGCATCTTTTTCAAGAGCAGCTCGCCTTTGTTTTGGTGTTCCCACAATCTTGGCATAGCGGAGGTGTCTTAGTTCCTTCCACTGCTCAATCTCATCACTCCACACCGTGTTTGCGACACGAAGGGGCGCAATCACCAAGACCTTTGAGACCTCATAACGGTCAAACATCAGCTCGTTGATGGCTGATAAGGTTGTGGCAGTCTTTCCCATCCCCATGTCTAGGATGACTGCCGCATAAGGTGTCCTTATGATGAAGTCCTTGGTGATTTCTTGATACTCATGTAAATTCAATTTCATCTAGCACTTCTCCAATCTTCTCAATACTGTCAAGCACATGAACCTTGAAGCCCAATCGGTCAAACATCCTGTGCCTTGTCATTTGTAACAAGCGTGGCTTTCCGCTAGGGGCTTTTACTTCCACCATGCCAAAACTACCCTTGGGTAAAAACACCAACCTATCTGGAACTCCGGCAAACGAAGGCGACACCCATTTGGGACAAATTCCACCACGCTTTTTCACTTCACTCACTAACTTTCTCTCAACAACTTTTTCTCGCATAACAATCCTTTCGTCAAATTGAAGTGTGGAGGTATAGTACAGTCATTTCTAAAACTCCTCTTACAGGCTTTTTTATAGTAATTTTTGCTTATAGGATAGTTTTAGAAAAGACCATAATAGACCTACACAAAATCAAATGATGTTAGTCGTGCTAGTCCTTTTGACTAATCTGTTCTAATGATTAGAGCTCATAAATTCTTGTCATCAGGTCAATGACTAGCACACCTAAAATCCCTCCCCATCTCCCTTGTGGAGGTAGGACATGGAAAATGATGGTCACTAGTCTAGGAAATCATAGTCATCATCAACCAATTTCAAACCTAGAATGAGGTTGCCTTTACTGGTACGTTTACGTCTAAATCCTGTCTGATCCAGGGCAGAATAAAAATCTGTCGTGCTGCGCGTGTACTCCATATTTTTGGCACAGTAGGCACGGTACTGACTGTAGAGTTCTCCAGATTTTTCTGTCAACTGGTTACCAACTTCGCAACAGTCACTAAGGAAGTGCCCTAACCAATCATTGGCTTCTCGGTAGGCCTTAACGGAATTCGAGACGGCAGCTGGAATCCTTGTCTTGAAGTTTGCCTGGATGGCTTTTTCTGCCCCTTCAATAATCCAAGACATAATAGCTGGTGCTGCATGGTCGTACAAATAATCCGCAAAGTTCTTGATATCAGAGCGACCAGTGATTTTGGCGTTAAAAGGAATAACCACCAAACGTCGCCAAGTACCATCATCGTTCGCTCCCACTTTAGGCAAATGATTGGTGTAAAGAACTAGCGTATGTGATGGCACAAAGTGGAAAGGATCCTTGTACTTCTTCTCAGCTTGGATTTCATCCGTTGAGGTAATCTGCTTCACAACAGCCGTATTAAGTCGCATCCCTTCTGCCATCTCAGAAGCAATTACGAGACGCTTCCCTTTAAGCTCCGCAAGCTCAGGACTCACGTTTCGCTTGTTAGACATGGTTAAGGCATCAGCCGATAATTTCCCAGAGTAGCTTCCTAGCACACGAGCGATGGTATTCCAAAAGGTAGACTTGCCGTTTGCGCCACCACCATAGGCAATAATCATATGTTCCTGATAAACCTTACCGATTGCGGCCATTCCAATGATTTCTTGAACATAGTCAATCAATTCTTGGTCGTTACAGAAAAAGGTAGCCAAGGTTTCCTGCCACAAATCGTGACCTTTGTCACTAGGAGAGACTGCTGTCATTTTAGTAATGTAGTCATCTGGATTGTGAGCTTGTTGCCCTTTTGTTCCTTTTCGCAAATCATAGGTAGCTTTAGGAGTGTTAAGCAACATGTCATCACTATCCAACTCTGATAATTCAACCGTAAGCATAGGCTTGGCTGTATTGTAAACAGCCATTAAATTCTTATAGTCACGGTGTTTCATGACAAATTTGTGGAACTCTTTAGCCACAAGATAGGCTTTGAGATATTTCAACTGTAGAGGTGTCTCAACAGCATTTTCTAGACGTTTCCCTCCTGCCTTGATGGTCATGTCATCAATACCTGAAGATTGAAGTTGTTTCTCTGTTGCTTCTAAAAAGGTATTTGCTTCCGCAAGTTGAGCATCGGTAAAGTGTACAACCGCCCCTAATGCTAGCTGCTTATTCTCACGCCAGTGTGTTCCATCGTAGAAAAGATAGTCTGTCGCATTGGTGTAGGCTAGTTTATTGGCATACTCTCTAGCAAGAACCCCAGCTTCACCAACATCTGAATAGTCATCAGGTTTTAGTGATTCCCTTTGAAACTCTTCTGGTGACTTATAATCTTTGGAGTTTTTGATGGTTTTGTTATAAAACCGAACAGCACTTCCCCAAATGGTGGCAAGCTCCGCCTTCTCAAGAGGGGGAACACATTTGAGAGCTTGTTCATCAAAGCCGTCTCGTGCTTCCTTTGTAACACCTAATCGCTTAAGAATCTTCGCCGCAAAAACTGACATGGTTGAGTTACGGCTACCTTCAGTGATTGGCCCTGTTGGTGGCTGATAGAAATCTGCATCAAAGTCCTCTTCATCATCTGAAGTCGTCGTAGCATCGAATAAATCCTCATCAATGGTCAACCAAGAGTCGTGCCATAGGACTTGTGCGTTGGGATTTCCAAAAAAGAAACGGGCCGCATCCTTGGCATTGGTATCAAAGAAACCATAGTGATTAACAAGTTCTTCTTTTAGTAAGGCATAGGTGTCTTTATCCGTGACTTCATTGATTTGGAAGTAGATATGGAATTTTGGTCTCGCAGCCTTATCTCCTTTTTGAACCATATGGTTTCGACTGGTCACTAAAGCAAAGTTGTAATCCGCAAAGAGTTCTTTAAGCAATTCCTCAGTTACCCACTCATCAGAGTTGTCCGTATGGTCATTATCAATGTCCATGACCAGTACATCTGAGGTGATGAAGTTGGCATTGGAGCGAGTGTTGTTTGTAAACAAGCCAGCCACATGGTCAAAGAGTGCTACCTTTTGGAGAGTTGTTTTGTCTGAAATCATTACTTGATGAGGATAGACCGTTGTCGTTTGAATACCCGTCTGTCCTGAATGAGATAAGGTAAATTGCATAAATCATAGCCTCCATTTGGGAAAAATAATCTGTGAAGGTTTCCCTTCCTACCTATTAGGGGAAGAATGAAGGCATTTAGTCCAAAAAGTTTCAAAAAATTTTTTCTTCTATAAATAACTATTGAGCGACTTCCCATCGCTCAATTTTTTATATTTTTTTGAATCTGTTTAGACTAAAACGCAAAAAAGTCCCCCTAGTAGGTGTAAGGGAAAGAATAACCCAAACAAACCTAAAGGAGGACTTTCTATGGAAAACACCATAAACCATCAAGAACAAGAAGACTTGACAGACACACTCATCGCCATCAGCGTTATCGCTAGGCTCTTAGCTCGTAAGTTACAAAAGGAGGAAACTAAATGAGTCAACATAAACAACTACTTGAACTAATTACAGAGATGGAAGGCACAGCTAAATACTACCTACGCTTGGTAGATGAGTTCAAGAAACTCCTCTCTAGCGAGGAAGAAACTGAAACAACTTCTGAAGAACCAAAACCAGAGCCACAAAAGGTACTTAAATTGGAAGATGTTCGAGCCGTTCTTGCGACTAAGGCCAAAGATGGCTACAAGAATGAGGTTCGTGCTCTTCTCAATAAATATGGAGCTGAATCATTATCTGCTTTAGCCACTGAGCACTACGCAGCTGTTCTTGAAGAAGCTGGAGGAATTGGTCATGACTAACCATGCCATCCTGTCTGCTTCTGCCTCACACCGTTGGCTCAACTGTCCACCGTCCGTTCGATTGACGGAAGACATGCCAGATGTGACCTTAGAGTTTGCTCTTGAAGGATCAGACGCTCACGAGCTATGTGCTTATCTTATTGAGAAGGCATTGGGTAGGAAGGTGCGTGATCCAACTAAGGACTTATCCTTCTACAATGAAGAAATGCAAAACTGTGCCGAGGAATATCGCAACTACGTCATGGAGCAAGTTGAGAAAGCTAAAGGCTACTCTCGTGACCCAACAGTTCTGGTTGAGCAACGACTGGACTTCTCTAAATGGGTACCTGAAGGCTTTGGAACAGGCGACTGTCTGATTGTAGCAGACGGACTGCTTCAAGTTATCGACTACAAACACGGACTTGGCGTTTTAGTTGATGCAGACCACAACCCACAGATGATGTGCTACGCTCTTGGAGCTCTGGAGATGTTTGTTGGGCTCTATGATTTTGACAAAGTCACTATGACCATCTTTCAACCACGGAAGAACCACATCTCCACCTTTGAGATAGATAAGGTTGAACTGCTTGATTGGGCGGAAAACGAACTCTCACCCAAAGCTGAACTTGCCTTCAAAGGGGAAGGGGAGATGACCTCCGGTAAACACTGTCAGTTCTGTAAGCTCAAGAATGTCTGTCGCAAACGTGCAGAGGATAACTTGGCACTCGCCAAGATGGAATTTGCGAACCCTGCTACTCTAGACTATGAGGATATTGCAGAGATTTTACCTAAACTGGACTTGCTGGTTTCGTGGGCAAATGATGTCAAAGCCTATGCTTTGAAAGAAGCAACTGAAGGATACAATATTCCAGGCTACAAACTGGTAGAAGGACGTTCCGTTCGTAAGTTTTCAGACGAAGTTGCCGTCAGTCAAGCTGTGATTGAAGCTGGCTTTGACCCTTACGAAAAGAAACTCCTAACTATCACTGCCATGACTAAACTCCTTGGCAAGAAAACCTTTAATGACCTACTTGGTGGTCTGATTGTAAAACCAAGCGGTAAACCGACACTCGTTCCTCTTGATGATAGTCGTCAAGAGATGAACCTAGCAACAAATGAATTTAAAGAGGACTAATCTTATGACAATGAAAGCAAAAACAACAAAAGTGATCACTGGTAAAAACACACGCTTCAGCTACTTGAATGCCAATGAACCAAAATCCATCAATGGAAGTACACCAAAGTACAGTGTCTCCCTCATCATTCCAAAGGATGATATTGAGACCATCGATAAAATCAAAGCAGCAATTGAACTTGCCTACAAGGAAGGCGAATCTAAGCTCAAAGGTAATGGAAAATCTGTCCCAGCACTTTCTATCCTTAAAACACCGCTTCGTGACGGAGACTTAGAACGCCCTGATGACGAGGCTTATCGCAATGCTTACTTCGTCAATGCCAACTCGCCACATAAGCCTGGGATCGTTGACGGTAATCGCCAAGAGATTATCGATACTTCTGAGCTTTACTCAGGCATCTATGGTCGTGCGTCTATCTCCTTCTATGCCTTTAACTCTAACGGTAACAAGGGAATTGCTTGTGGACTTAACAACCTGCAAAAACTCCGTGACGGAGAACCACTTGGTGGACGTACTCGTGCAGAAGACGACTTTGCGACCGATGATGACGATGATTTCTTGAACTAGGATGATCGTATCAGATAATACTTCTGGTGGCAGCACTCCTGCCACCTTTTATGAAAGGACAAGAATGGAAAATGAAAGAATTGAGTATTGATATCGAAACATATTCAGAAGTTGATTTACGAAAATCTGGTGTCTACCGCTATGCAGAAGATCCTTCCTTTGAAATCCTTCTTCTTGCCGTATCAATCGACAATGGACCAGTGAGGGTTTATGACTTAACCATGGAAGAACTTCCCAAAGAGATTATTCAGGCTCTCGTTGATGACACTATTATTAAGTGGGCTTTTAATGCTTCCTTTGAGCGTATTTGTCTGTCTAACTGGATGAAAAAACATCACCCTGATTTCTTGACTGAGGAGTTCCTATCTCCAAACTCATGGCGATGCAGTATGGTTTGGTCAGCATATCTTGGCCTACCACTCTCACTTGAAGGAGTCGGAACTGTCCTCAAGCTAAAAGAACAGAAACTTAAAGAAGGTGGAGACTTAATCCGCTACTTCTGTCTCCCCTGTAAACCGACCAAGGTCAATGGTGGACGAACACGAAACTTTCCCAGTCACTCACCTGATAAATGGTCTGCTTTTATCGATTACAACCAGCGTGATGTTGAGGTGGAATTGGCCATCAAAGACAAACTCCGTAACCACCCTGTTCCTGACTTTGTTTGGGACGAATACCATCAAGACCAGAGCATCAATGACCGTGGAATTGGTATTGATGTGGACTTTGTCAAAGCAGCTATTGCCATTGACGGGGAAAGTAAGACTAAAATCCAAGAAGAACTAAAAGAGCTTACTGGACTTGAAAATCCCAACTCCGTTCTTCAGATGATTGCTTGGTTACGAGAACACGGAGTGACCACCGATTCACTGGATAAAAAAGCTGTTAAAGAACTTCTCAAAACCGTCGATGAAAAGACAGCCAAAGTCCTTAAGTTAAGACAACAGGCAGCTAAATCCAGCGTCTCTAAATACCAAGCTATGATGAACTGCGTCTGTAAGGATGGCAGGGCTAGAGGCATGTTCCAGTTCTATGGAGCCAATCGAACAGGTCGTTGGGCTGGACGCTTAGTGCAACTCCAGAACCTACCTCAGAACCATCTTCCTGACCTTGAGGAAGCTAGAAAACTTTTCAAAACTGGGGACTTAGGAGCTACTGATCTACTTTACGACACGCAGGATACCCTATCACAACTTATTCGAACTGCTTTTGTTCCAAGTAAGGGTAAGAAGTTCATTGTGTGTGACTTCTCTGCTATTGAGGCGCGTGTTTTGTCTCATCTTGCAGGAGAGGCATGGCGGAGCAAGGTCTTTGAGCAAGGGAAAGACATCTACTGCATATCTGCTTCACAGATGTTTGGAGTTCCAGTCGAGAAACATGGGCAAAACGCAGACCTTCGTCAAAAAGGGAAAATTGCGGAGTTGGCTTGTGGATATGGCGGAGCAGTTGGTGCTCTTAAAGCAATGGGAGCTATTGATATGGGACTTGAGGAACAGGAGCTGCAACCACTTGTAGATTCATGGCGACAGGCTAACCCCAACATAGTTCTCTTTTGGTGGGACGTGGATAGGGCTGTGAAAACTGCAGTCAAAGAGCAAGTCCAAACCGAGACGCATGGTATTCAATTCGAAGTTACCAAAGGGATGTTATTCATAACTCTCCCATCTGGACGCAAACTATCCTACGTTAAACCTAAAATAAGCGAGAACCAATTTAGTGGAGAATCTGTCACCTACGAAGGTACAGGAACTGCTAAACGCTGGGAACGACTTGAAAGTTATGGTCCAAAGTTTGTCGAAAATATCGTCCAGGCCATCAGCCGTGATATTCTTGCCTACTCGATGAGACAACTTAGTGAGTTCAAGATTGTTGGTCATGTTCATGATGAAGTCATCATTGAGTGTGAGAAAGACCAAAGCCTTGAAGATATAGCAAGTCTAATGGGTATAGCACCTAACTGGATGTCTGATATTAACCTCAGAGCTGATGGGTATGAATGCTCATTCTATCAGAAAGACTAGACACAAAAAACGGTTCACTACTAATTCAGGTAGTGAACCGTTTTATATGTGATAAAAACTATTTCCTTAATTGATTGATGAAATCTTCCTTGGAAATTGCTATTCCCAATTCATCATGAAAGTTGCGTAGAGTGCTAAATCGGTATGGGGTCAATGTTCTAAAAGTGACAGTTTCTCCCTTTTCAATCTTTGAACAAATCTCAATATACTTATTTACGTAATTCTTAACTCGTGAGAAAATACGATTTGAATTTCTTAGATAAAAAATCTTCTCATTTGGATTTTTAAAGTGATATATTCTTGAATTGTCAATATATTTTTCCTCAATAATCGTCAACTTACTGAAATCTAAAGTCTTCAGACACATTCTTCCATCGTGACGTCTATAGGTTGTGTAAGGAAATAAATGACTTGCATTCCTAAGATGCTCAGGAATACCGGAGCGAAGCGGAATTGCAATCAGTTGATTATTGATATCAAGAACCATAACACCATGGCCACGCGCATTATCTTCTTGAAACTCATCTAAATATTGGTAAGTATCGAAATAGTCTTGAGTTAATAGATGAAAATACAGACTATTCTTATTGATTTTTGACATAAACTAAATCTCTATCATACGAAAAAAGGGCCTTTCTTTTTAGAGTCGCGACCCTTACGACTACATCAACTTTAGAGTATTTTCTTTTTAGAGTCGGTATTACTCTCCGACTACTTCTACTTAAATTATACCAAAAACATCGCTAGTGTCAAATATAAACACTATTTCGGATTTAATTCCTTCAATAAGGCCGCCACCAGAGCACGAGCTTTTGGCAAGCGATAAAATCCTGTAGAACGTTTGACCCCAATCTTAATAAACACATCCTCAATGCTCTCATCAAACTCTTTGGCGAGTAAGCCCAAAGTGATATCATACAAATCCTTATCGGCCTGTTTTACTTTCTCAAGTAAATCTTGCAGCATTTCTGCGAACATGAATTCTTCTAGTTCTTCAGTAGAGCTGTGAAGAGTAGATTCATTCGTATCAATCCATTCTTCGTATGAAATAATCTCTTCAATATTTTTGGACTTACGTGTACGAAACTCATTCAAAAAGTTCTCAACAGCATCTTTGTAGATACGCTCTGTTTGATTATATTCTTCAGAATATACTGGGATAAAAGCAACCAATACATAAACATTTAACCGTTTAGCTGGTCTCCAAGACCGAAGGGTATCTCTTTTGAGACGCATATCCTCAATAACTTGTTGGTTCTCAACCAACATAGGAGCTAGCACCTGCCCCTCTAAAAGTCCCACTTCTAGCGAGCATTCCTGCTTTTGACATTCGTTATAAATATTGTCCTTGTTTGTCATGTTTTCCACTTTCTGTCGTAAGCAGAGAAACGTGACAATACAAAGAACTCTTAACAAAATTTTCTGACCACATCAGCAATTCCTCTGCTAATTCATGGTCAACTGACTTTACAAGCTGAACTGCACACCTAATTTGTACTCTTAAAGTCACGGTAAATTAGATTTACTAATTTACAAAGTATCATCATTAGGCACCAACCATCTCAAATTACCTACTAGCGCTATTCGGCAATTGAAGAATTTTACATTCGCAAAACTTTTTATGCGTTCGCAAATATATTTTTGAACATCGCAATCCTGTCATGATATAATAAACTTAATCATTAACGATTACTTTGTTCGACTCTATTGTATTAAATGAGATTTTGAATTCGGGGACAGATTAGTACAATACGGTACAGCTTGGTACAAAAATGAAAAGGAGATAATCACTTGGATTTTCCCACTTATTTTAGAATACTGAAAAAATATCTTGGAGATGGCGCGACTATCCCAGAGTTTTTTCGAGAACTCATTGAAATGATTACTGATGATGACGCCGAAGATATCATTAGTGCTTCTGGTATTACATCTGACAAAGCAGATAGTACGCTTATCTCTTATACAAAGCCCAAAAGAGGCTTCACCAAGAAGATGGCAAATCAATTGCTCTACCGGGTCAATTCAGCTAATATGACGGAGTCTATTGAAAGTAGGCCAGATGAAACTATTCAGTTACTAGCTAATGAATTTAATACTTATTATCCTGATATTACTGCTGAAAATGCCTCGCAAAGAATTCCAGAAATTTTCGTTGACTTCATTAGAGAGAAAGCTGGGATGGGAATATCAACCACAGCTCAAAAAGCTACATTTATTAACCAGTCGAATCAACTCAAAAAACAATATGGACAATTCTTACTGACGGAAGCAAATAACTGTTGTGCATTCCCAGGCTGTGATAGACCACTCATTTTAACAAGAGGTGGTTTAGCATCGGAAAACTATGAGGTTTCAACCATTGAAAAAGATAAGGACGCTGAACCACTGAATCTGATAGCCCTCTGCCCAGATTGTTTTTTAACCTATCAAGCAGAAAGTCGCAAAAAAATTGTAACAGCTCTAAAAAATGTTAAAAAGATTCTAGTCTCTGCACATAACAGCCAACAATCGATTTCTGATATGAAGTTAGATAGTGGAATTGTCTCAGTTTTGACTAGTCTCAATAAACTAAAATTTGATGAATATGATATCTCCTATGACCCGAAGCAATTGACTGATAAGATATCACCTGAGAACAATCGTACGCTTTATCAATTGGTTAAGAACCAAGTTATTGATAACTACTTAACCATTCAAAAAATCATTATAAATTTAGATAAACAAGGAAGAATCGATTACGAGGATATCCAATATCAAATGCGATCGATGTACAAAAAGTTAAAGGCTGCCAAGCATGGTAATCTTGAGATTTTCAATACTATTTCGGAAAAACTCCATAAAGCTACACTACAGGACATCTACTTCTGCCAGATGATTGTCTCTTACTTTATCCAAAAATGCGAGGTACTTGAATAATGCAATTACCAAATAAACTTTATTCCTATCAAAAAAGCACCCTAGCCTATTTACCTAGAGTGCTACATGAAATTAAAATGGGGAACTCAAATGTGAAAGATATCTTTCATACTATCTCAGAAGAGTTGGAGGATCCGACAGATTTCTTATCCATCATGGATTGCTTATATACATTAAACGCCATTGAAATGACCAATGAAGGAGAGGTAACATTATGCTTATAGAAATGTGGTCGCCAGTCTTTAAAAAGGATGGACAAACTCGGGAACCGATTCAATTTCACCCTGGATTAAACGTTATCATGGGTATGGACTTAGCTAATAATTCTATCGGCAAATCCTCTTCTTTATTAGCAATTGACTTCATATTCGGAGGTAATAGCTATCTAAAATCAATTGCGGTTAAGAAATTAGGTGATCATCCTATCTACTTCTGCTTTCAATTTGAGAAAAAGTTTTATTTTTCAAGAGATACAGCCAATCCTGATATCATTATAGTGTGTGACAAGAACTACTCTCCAACTGGTGAAATAATGGACCTTGGAACGTTTCTTAACAAACTTAAGAAACGATATCATTTGGAATCCTCCGATTTATCATTCCGATTAGCTATGAGTGGTTTCTTTAGAATTGCAGGGAAAAATAATCAAAATACCGATTTCCCGTTACAAGTTTATGCAAGCCAAAAATCTTCCGAATCCATTACAACCCTTATCCAACTATTTAATTTGTATGATAACATTGCACGATACAAAGAAAGACTTAAGGATAAGAGTGACCAGTTAACAACGTTTCGCAATGCTCGAAAATATGAATTTATCTCCAACTTAGTTGGTGGTAAAAAGCAATTCGAGCTCAACGTCTCAGAAATTAAAAGATTGGAATATGGCTTATCACACCTTCAAGATACTTATCAAGACAACATTTGTTCGGATGACATTGAGAAACATCAGCAAAAACTCCAGCTTAGAAATACTAAGTTGGAGCTAGAAAGTATTCTCCGTGATAAACAAAGACGTCTTAAGCTATTAGATATCAGTATCGAATTTGGTTTATATCCTACTGAATCTGACTTAACAGAGCTTCAGCAATACTTCCCTGATACTAATCTCAAGAAATTATATGAAGTTGAGACCTACCACAAAAAATTGGCAACTATTTTAGATTCCGAATTCTCAACCGAACGTGAATCCCTAGTAGGTGAGATTGACGAATTAGAGAGTCAATTAGTAACTCTAAACCAAGAACTTCAAGAACTAGGAAGCATCCCAAATCTTTCAACTGAGTTCTTAGAAAACTACTCTAAACTAACAGCAACGATCAATGCACTCAAAGAGCAAAACGAAGCCTATCTGAAAGAGTCTGCTTTATCAAAAGAAAAGTCAGAAGCAGACTCTGACTTGAAGCGTAGCACCGAAGATATACTAATAGAGTTAGAAGGAAAAATCAATGCTAAAATGCGAGAGTTCAATAATATTCTGTATCCAGATATTCGCAAAGCCCCTCAAATCAATCTCAAAGCTCATAACAGCTACTCCTTCTACACCCCAGATGATGATGGTACAGGAACTAAGTTCAAAGGGATGATTTTATTTGACCTAACCATGCTCTATCTCACTAACCTGCCAGCACTGGCACACGACTCATTACTCTTGAGTAATATTAGCTACCAAGCAACCGAAGCTCTGTTGAAGCTATATGACCAATCAAAATCACTAAATAAGCAGGTGTTTTTAGCTTTCGATAAAGCAAGCTCATACTCTCCAGAAGCTAATCAACTCTTATTAGAAAATACTGTATTGCGACTCTCTAGTAACGGAAATGAACTCTACGGTATTTCATGGAATAAAGGAGAAAACTCAGATGAAGTTTAGCTACAATAAATTATGGAAACTTCTCATTGATAAAGATTGGACAAAAACAAAGCTTAGACAAGAAGCTGGGATTAGTTCTTCCACGATCGCAAAATTAGGAAAAGGGGAAAATATCACTACTGATATTTTATTGAAAATTTGTATTACACTTGATTGTAAGATTGAAGATATAGTAGAAATTATAGATAATGATGATTAATTGTAAGCGCCCAATAACAAGGTACCTATCCTCTCTTCCAGTAATTCTGCTATACTGTAGAAAATAAGAATACTGGGGGATATCTGAATGACCAAACAACCTATTGTTCCTTTGGAACAACTACCCATTTCTCGAAAATTTGAGAAAAAGCGAAGAATGCTCTTATCTTTCGTTGTAAAGTGAGAGAGCTTGATCTCTCTTTTTACTCCCCTATCTCATCTGAACAAGCTATCGCTATCTTGGATAAGGTATTGTCCTATGACCATTAACTTAAGTGATTTAGGCCAGGTCTATCTGGTTTGTGGAAAAACAGATATGAGACAGGGCATTGATTCGCTCGCTTATCTTGTTAAAAGTCAATTTGACCTAGATCCCTTCTCAGGTCAGGTATTCCTCTTTTGTGGGGGGCGGAAGGATCGCTTTAAAGCTCTTTATTGGGATGGTCAAGGATTCTGGCTCCTCTACAAGCGTTTTGAAAAAGGAAAACTCACTTGGCCAAACAATGAGTATGACGTTAAGGCTCTGACTTCTGAACAATTAAACTGGCTAATGAAAGGATTTTTCATCACTCCTAACATAAACTGTACAAAAAGTCGTGATTTCTATTGAAATCATGGCTTTTCTTTAGGTATAATATAGAAAACATTAGGAGGAGATCATTTATGGAAGAATTACTTAAAATCATTAAACAGCAGTCTAATGAGATTGCTCTCCTTCGTGAACAAGTCGTTTATCTGACACAAAAAATTTATGGCAAATCATCTGAGAAAACGATTCAAATTAATGGGCAACTCAGTCTTTTTGAAGAAGAACAATTAACTGAAGAAAAAGCGGACTTACCCAGGTGAACTTGAAACCATTACCTATCAGCGTAAGAAGGCTAAAGGAAAACGTCAAACCATTCTGAACCAATTTAAAGCCGAAGAAAGACATTATCACCTAACAGAATGTGCTTGTCCAGATTGTCATGGGGCTCTCAAAGAAATTGGTGCAACCGTTCAGCGTCAAGAACTGGTCTTTATTCCAGCACAGCTGAAGAGAGTTGACCATATCCAGCATGCCTACAAATGTCTGGCTTGTAGTGAGAAGACTCTCAGTGATAAAATTATCAAAGCTCCCGTACCTAAAGCACCACTAGCACATAGTCTAGGGTCTGCTTCAATCATTGCTCATACGATTCATCAGAAGTTTCATCTTAAAGTACCGAATTATCGTCAGGAAGAAGATTGGACTAAACTTGGTTTGCCTATAACACGCAAAGAAATCGCTAACTGGCATATTAAGGCAAGTCAGTATTATTTTGAACCACTTTATGAGCTTTTACACCAGAAATTACTAGAACAGCCCGTCCTTCATGCGGATGAAACCAGCTATCGCGTTTTAGAAAGCGATAGCCAGCTAACTTACTATTGGACCTTCTTATCTGGTAAGGATGAGAAAGAAGTAATCACTCTTTATCATCACGATAAGCGTCGTAGTGGGCTAGTTGCCCAAGAATTTCTAGGTGATTACGCTGGTTATGTTCATTGCGATATGCATGGGGCTTATCGTCAATTGGAGACTGCCAAGGCAGATAAGAGTTCTCTGGTGTTCAAAGGGCTGTGCTATTGTGATAAGATGTTTGCCTTAGAGGAGTCATGGGCTGATTTATCTTTACAAGATCGCCTGATGAAACGCCAAGATGAGTTAGAACCTTTGATGGCAGAGTTCTTTGACTGGTGTCGCAGGCAGGCTGTTCTTCCAGGCTCTAAGTTGGGACGTGCCATTGACTATAGCCTTAAGTATGATGAAACGTTTAGAACTGTACTTAAAGATGGTAGTCTCGTCTTATCCAATAATATGGCGGAACGTGCGATCAAGTCTTTGGTTATGAGACGTAAAAATTGGCTCTTTTCACAAAGCTTTGAGGGTGCTAAATCAAGTGCTATCATTATGTCTCTATTGGCAACAGCTAAACGACATCACTTGGATAGCGAAAAATATATAGGTTACCTACTAGAGAATCTTCCGAATGAGGAGATATTCGCCAAAAAGGAAGTTCTAGAGGCTTATTTGCCATGGGCAGAGAAGGTACAACAAAATTGTAGATAACAAAATCTTCCAGAGTCAGTGAACTTTGGAAGATTTTAATATACCTTGTTATTGGGCGCTTACGTTATGACTGCTAAACAAATTCAAGAACTCCAAAAACGAAATGCTCTTACAAAATCAAAAGTCTATCTAGATTATACATCTAGATAGACTTTCCAAGCATGATGCTTGAACATATTGAATACTCTATTTAGGTTGGAGAGAGATAATTAAACATAGAGCATTCACACCGTAAAACGGAGAAAAGTTTAATGACATTTCAGGTCATAGGTCAAAAGATTTAATCCTCTTTTTTCTTAGAACCATACATAAGAGTGCTTATTAACAAAACAATTATTCCAAACAACGATAGATGAGTATTGATCTCGCCAGTAGAAGGAAGTTCAACAACACCATCTGCTTCAACTTCAGCTTTCTTATCTTTGCCTGCTTGGGCGGCATCTTCGGCTGCTTTCACGGCTGCTTCAGCTGCGGCTTCTGCGGCATCTTGGGAATCTGGTTTGCCGTTGCTATCCGCATCGTTGACGGTTACTTCTGATGTCGTTACTTGATCAAGACGTGCTTTCAACGCTTCTTTGACTGGGCCTTCTGGTAAGCTATCGACTAACGGAGTTGCTGTACCTTTCTTCTCAGTTGTGACATCGTTCAAGCCATCTACGGCTGATTTCTCATCTGGATTAACAACACCATCTGCTTCAACTTCAGCTTTCTTATCTTTGCCTGCTTGGGCGGCATCTTCGGCTGCTTTCACGGCTGCTTCAGCTGCGGAAACTCTTAGAGCAACTATACTATCAGTTATAATCTTAACTGCATCATCTACTTTATCTTGGCTTGTAAAACTATCGTTTACTACTACTTGACCTTTTTTGATAGAATCATCGTAAGCCGTTTGTTTTGTTTTATCTGCATTAACATATATATCAGTTAACTTCAAATTAGAATCATTATCTAAAAGTCGTTGTAATTCTTCTTTCTCAACCTTTTTATAAGTATAGGTAATAGTTTGAATACCTGAATTGAAATTAATTGTGTTACTGTCCTGATATCCTACTGCAGTAGGAGCATTAGTCCTCTTAAATGTATAATTAGGTAACATCAATTTATCCGACAAATCTAGAGATTGATAAGTCAGACCTGAGTATAGCTTTTCTTTAATAACATTTCCAGTTGAATCATCAACATACAATAATTTTATATAGCTACCACCTGAAGAATACTCAAACCTAGTTAAATCAAATTGTTGTAAATTTGTTCCTGACCCAGTAGAAGCAAAAATCGCAAAGCCCAACTCTTCTCTTCCCTTAGCCTGGTTAGTAGTTAGTCTACTTTTATCTAAATAGGTTTGAATATTTTTTGTGAATATTTGTCCATCATATGTCACTGTCATAGCCTTTGATTGTCCATTATAATCAACAATCACATTTTTAAATTCGTTATTATGCGGTTGTGACTCTAATCTTCGAGCATCTTGCAACAATGTAATTGCTTTTCCACTAGCATCTGTGCCATAAAAGGCACCAAAAGCCCCATTTTGATATCCACTAAACTTAGGATCCGCTCCTGCTTTCTGATTTACATTAGGGTTTGAGGTATTATGCCATGTGTCTAACTTAAACCCAAAAGAATTTGGAAGGCCACCTAATCCAATACTCGCTCCTGATAGTCCAATTGTCCCTGGTGCAGTTGAAGTAAAAGCAAAAGAAACTCCATCTCCACCGCTTCTTCCACCAACGTTGTATCCTTCATATTTATCACCTAAACTTAATCTACCTTCTAGTCTAAAAGATTCATTCATATCAATTCTTTTATTCAAAAGTAAACTTCCAGCTTGACCTGAAACATCTTCAGTTAGTACAACAGGATTTTGGTCATCACCATGTGCTGTTCCTCTAACTTCAAAGTGGTCAACCATATTATTTTTAGTGACAATTAGATGAGCTTTATCCACATACTCAGCAGATCCCAATGGAAACTCTTGACTACTAGATTCTCTATCAGATAAATTTAATGAACGACGTGACCTTACTTTTGGTTTATCTACACTATCTCTTGAAGGTAACTGATATTTATCTGAGTACTCCTGCTTGTTTGGAGTATCCTGAAGGGTATATACCGTATCCTGTTCTTCCTTATTTTGATGTTCACCAGATACTTCGCTTCCCCTATTATTATCAACACTAGCTTTCTCCAAACTTTCATCAGCATCATCTATAGAACGCATTGTATTTACAGGAGGTACAGTAATATCTTTTTCACTTACAGTTTCTCCCAAATCATTAACTTTATCTGTATCTTCTGATGAGATATTAGAGTCTTCACTGATACCAGATTCCGAAATTTTAACCACATCATCAGGATTTATATTTTCTGTATGACCTGCTGAAACTACAGTATCTGAATTAATTGTATTGTCCACTGAGGTTACTTCAGCCGCTTGTGTTACCTCTGCACTCATAGCACTTGACTCATCCGCCAAAACAGAATGACTATTCATTCCTAAAAATAATAACCCGACTAATACAGAAGCAGCACCAAACTTAAACTTCTTAATCGAAAAGCGTTGTTTCGTCTGTGAAGCATCGTATTGTGTCCCTCTTGCCTTACTAAACATACGTAGTCTCCTTTTTTATTTTGTATATTTTTATACAAAATTAAGTCTACCTGTTTAGGAGTTTGATTAGAATATCTCTATTTATTTATATTTTCTCATGTGTTTTTTTTTTTTTTCTAATAAAGCGTATTTAATTTTTTTGATCATTTTTGGTATTTTTAACTTTTAGAGGTGATATCTATTGACTTTCTTAGAATCTTTTTTAGAATTATTACTATAAATCAAAAAGAGGAGGTGCTCATCATAAACTCTTTACTGTTAAAATCATTACATAGCACTTTAAAATTATCTATTACCGTTTGTGACAGATCCTTTACAGTTCTAACAGAGTATAAATCAGATAAAACCGTTTCTCTTTATTATGACCATCATCTTATCTTAAATGAGTTTAGTAAAACCAAAGAGAATTTCTTATTTCACTATGGGTTTATGGGAGAATTGTTCCTTGCTCTTCGCACAGACAATCACTACGTCATTATTGGTCCTTGGAGGAGTAATGCCATTGATCCTTTACTCTTTAAAAGGAAAATGAACGAAGCTCATATTGAGAACGATGAACAAAATTATTTCTTTGAGAAGTTGGTTCAACTTCCTTTCTTCCCCCTCAGTCAAATTAGAGAGCTACTTATTTTAGTTAACTATTGTTTAACTGGGAAAATTGAAGATTTGTTGTCAGCCCCTTTACATCACTATACAAAAGGGTGGAGCAATGCTTTTGATTTAAATAAAATCAAACAGTTGTCTGTCGAAAATAGTAATACCTATACTTATCAATACCAGTATGAAACTAGGATTTTACAAGCTGTTAAATCTGGGAAGGAAGAGCTTTTAAGAGAAACTGTAAGTCAATTAAGCAATGCCGTTTCTGCTACGTTAAGTGGCGATGAATTACGGTCCGAAAAGAATTACTCTATTATGATTTATGATCGTTTAGCTCAAGGAGCTGTTCACTCTGGCCTTGATATTGAGACAGCCTATCAATCGCGAGATCGCTTTGTTACAGAAACAGAACAAGCTCAATCATTACACGCTGTTTTGAAGTTACGCGATACAGCTATTCTATTTTACACTCAACAAGTGTCGGGGATTAAACAAAAACTAGTATCACAATATTCTCAAACAGTTATTGGGGTTATTCAATATCTTGAAAATAACCTCAATCGAGCTATTAAGACTGCGGAAATAGCCAGACAGTTTCACATGAGTGAATCTAAATTACGAAAGTTATTTAAACAAGAAAAGCACATGACCATTCTACAATATTTTCTTCATTTAAAAATTGAAGTGGCTAAACAGTTATTAGAGGAAGGAAAAACATTGGCTCACATTGCGGAATTACTCCAATTCTCAACATCAGCTAATTTTTCACGTACCTTCAAAAGAGTGGTTGGGATCAGTCCATTAAAGTATGCGCAGCAAAATAATTTGGCGAGTCAGCAGACCAGTAAAGGACAGACTCAAAAAGATCCAGAGGAGAGCCACTGATGACAGGCTCCTCTCTGGATCTTTTTCTATATAAAAAAACTCTATAACTACTGCCAATGGTATCACCCACTACAATTGACAATGGCAAAATAAATGGAAACTTACTATTATCCCATTCAATGATATACCTAATGTTATAAAATATTCATTTCAACTAATTCGATATGCTACATAGTTGGTTTAAACTAATTTCTGTATTATGGTTTACGTAAACTTATTAAAGGTATATAATTAAGTTGTTGTTTGCTTTCAATTACCTCTCAATCGTCATTAGATTTGATAAATGAATGTTTCTCATATGGGAAAGGATGATTAAGTTGAAATTTTTACGATTTATGATTGGTATCAATATTATGGCTTTAGCTGTTGCCTTATCCAAAGTCTCACAATTGGGAACTTCTCCTATTGCCTCTATTCCCAATGTTCTATCAGAAGTATGGAAACAATCGATAGGGTTATACATGCTGTTGTTTATGCTTTTTTTGATTATTCTACAAATAATAATTGTTGGTCATCAAATAAATAAAGTTAAGCTTTTCAATATTTGTATTCAAATGTTCCCTGGCGCTATATTTGGATATTTTATCAATTGTTATGTTAACCTTTTGAAAATACTTCCTCCATTTGACAATTATTTTTTAAAGATTAGCTTACTATTGATTAGTATAGTTATTTTAGCGCTGGGTGTAGTTATTGAAGTTAAAGCAGATTTTATTTTAATGCCTGGAGAAGGATTACCTCAAACAATAGCAAAGCATTTTCACTTACCTTTCGCAAAAGTCAAACTGTGGTCAGATTTATCCATGGTGTTCACGGCTTTAATCCTTTCGTTTCTATTATCGAGACCCTTTTTGGGAATACGCGAAGGGACACTTCTTGCAACAGTATTCACAGCTCCTTGTGTGTCAATGATTACATATAGCCTTGACAAATTAAAGTAGTATGCTACTAACAATTCATAGATTTAAACCTTTCTAGTATGATGTTTGGGTTAAAAAAATAATCAACAAAATGCTACTTTACTAATTATTCTACTGATTCCAAAAAGTTGGACAATAATTAGTGAAAGAACTTTGGACATATCAAGCAATAATAGACAAAAAGTTAAGCTAATTAAAGACTATTTCTTTCAGACTCTATTCCTCTTGTAATATCTTATTTTCCAAGTTTTTTCTCAAATTGAGCATGACCATGACAAAGAGCGCTCCCATGTCTTGGGAACGCTCTTTCTTCATCTATTTCATATTCTTGAAACCAACGAAACCATTTGGATGAATTCCTAAAGCTTCTCCAACGATTTTTACAGACTACTCCGCCTCAAGAAAACTTTAACAACAGCTAATTTAAACGCCTTATCAAATGTTTTCTTGACTTGATTATTTTCCTCGTTTCCACTTAATTTTGTGTCCACATTATTTAACCAGGTCCAATCCCAAAAGTTAGATTTTCTGTCTAACTTTTGAGATGCAAGTCATTATTTAGTTGGGGGAATATTTTTTAAGAACTAGTTATTTATCTAGTAAAGCTTTTATATCTGCAGAAAGTGTTTCTTCTATGATAACCTTTGGATTGTCATTTCCCTCTTGTTTGATCTCTCCGCCTATTGAAAAATCATGAAGAAAAGCATCTTGCTTAATTTCAATGGTGTGGACATGTTTACCTTTAGTTGCAATGTTTTTACCAACACTAAGATTTTCTATCTCACCGCCAGGTTGTAGGGATAAAGCAATTGCCTTAAGGGATTGAATTTCACCTTTTACTAAGGAATCTCCAACATCACCAGATGTAGTAATAGAATCTTCAATAATAATCTCTCCCACTGGTTTTGAAAACTGCATTCCAATTGAACCATCTCCGTAAGTAGTAATTGACTTAAATGAGGCAAAATCTATTGTACCATCATATTGATTAAACCCCCGTGCTCCTGAGCCGTAAGTCACAACTGCATCATTGGCTTGAAAACGATGCACTGTCCCAAAATTGACAAATCCAATGCCAGAAGTTCCAAAGCTTTCAATAGGTTTTTCTGTAATCCAGCTATCCACTTCACCCCATACATCTAAGACCATATCGTTTACACCGTAGGTGGTAACTGTTCCTTGAGAGTGAATTGATTGAGCATGAGCGCCGGTTAAAATGAATATTCCTCCTGTAATCATATTAGGCTGACCAAAAGGAATCATACCATTTGAATAAATATCTTTAGTTACTAATTCCTTAACTTCTACAGAACCACCTGTTTCATTAAAACCTGCAATAAAAACACCTGATCCTAATACAGGGGCATTCTTACGACCAATTGAAACGTTTTTAATATCGGCTGATATGGTTGATGCACTGTCTTGATTATAATTAAAGATAGTTAAAGCCCCTTGTTGGACGACGACTCCATATTTTAGTGGCTTTTCGGAACGATTTCTGGAGTCGCTAAATGGGATGTCTAAGTCATCAATAATCAGTTCCATAGTTTTATTTGGTGCGCGTGTTAATAGTTGAACCTGACCAGTTACTGTGAGCTTCTCTAAAGTCATTGTAGATAAATCTTCGTCACTTGATGAAATGTAAATCGCTCTTTGGTTAGAGATGCTTTGAATAATTAAGTCTGAAAGCTTATTATTTTTTGTTAAAGCAATCCCATCACTATTTGGAAAACTTAACATGGTTCCTTTATCTCTAGAACCATGAATACTTACTCCCGCTGAAAGTGTCACAGAATAAGGAATAAGGATAGATGAAGCGACATAAATATCATTGTTTTCAATTTTTATTGCTTCGATGAATTCAGTTAAATTATTAACTTGATTTACCATTGTAATACCTCCAACTATTTATGGTAATAATATAGCGCTTAGCTTAAGAAAAGTAAAATAAAAAATATTATTTCAATATTATGTAGTCAAAAACATATTATTTTTAAAATATTGAATGAAGTAACATGATAGCACTATATAGTATTAAATAAAGGATAGTTCAATGAAGTAAGTAGGATTTATAAAAAAAGACGATAGTTTTTCTTTATCGCCTCTAGTAAACAATTTTATGAAATTTTTATTTTACAAGCTACAATTATAATACTACCTTCTTCCATTTTCTGATTTTTGTTCTGAAAGTTCCAAAAGGTGCAACTGTATTAACATGAATAAACTTATATACTTCCCAAGTCGCTGTTTTAGTCGCCTGATCAGCCCATTCTCTCATATGTGGTTTAAATAATTCTTCCTGACTTAGTGCATCAATCATGGCATAAATAGAATTAATGTTTTTATTTAGTTTGGCTTTTAGCTCTTGTAGAGATAATTGAGCGTAAGTATCTGTGAACCATTGATACAAGTCGCCTAGTTGATTCCATTTAAAGTTATCTGATGGCGTATTAACTTGAAGTCCATTTCTTTCATCCTCTTCCCATTTAAGAATCAAAGTTGTCCATCCAACCTGATAAGCAAGATTCTCAGCTGGAGTTCTATCAACTTCATCAACTCTTTTATCTTTTAAGGTTTCCGGAATATTATTAAATTCTGAAATATATTTCTCAAATGCTTTACTTATTTCTTTTTTCAGCTCTTCTTTATTTTCGTATGTTCGCAAAAAAATCACCTCCATTCTGATTTATCAGTACCCTAAATTAAACAGATCTTATTTTCTCCTTTACCTCTTCAAAAAATATTATATTTCTATACCTTTTACGAATAAAGCTTTTAAAAGACAGTGACTATTCTCGGCAATATTCTGATTGTAAACAAGATTATATTTATTAACATCCACGAACTCTCTTCTTTTCTACTATTATACTACTTTTCTCTAAATTTTAAAATAAGGATATTATTTTACTGATTTAAAAATACTAACTTTAAAATATGTAGTATCAACATATAGAACTCACACTTCTATCGACCATCTTGGTGATATCAGAAAATCAAAAAAGTGGGGGCAAAACTATTCCCACAGACACCCTACCTGTCAGAACATTTTGCACCCCCTCTGCGTATGTGGGAATAAATTTTATACTTTACCGCTATCAATCCAACTACCTCACTTCAGATTGTTTGATTGATACTTCACCAAAAAATTCAAAAAAGGCTTGAAATCAAGGCTTTTCTAAACCCTGAAACGGTGGGCTTTATCCCTCTCTCACCAGCAGTCCGACTACCTCCACATGATGCGTATTTGGTAATATCACATTATTTAACGATTTGACACTATTTAACGATTACAATGCTGAGAGCCAAACTCAACTCCTCTAAAAAGTTTTATTTCCTCAATGCTATCCATAAGATCACCAAAAAATCCTTGAAATTTGCTGATTTCAAGGATTTTATTACGTTAAATTGTATCAATTAACTTCTTCTTATTTCTGTTGCGATTACTTTTATTGTCATAATACTCTCCTTCCACATTCATTATATGCTATCTCCTTGAAAATATCCTTGTTTATTATCAGAAAAACTAATACTATGATATGAAAAAATGATAATTCATAAAAAAATTATCATTTTTTATAATATATTCTAAAACACTACTTGATTGGCATGAGAGGTATTAATTTTAAAATAAGATAGTCTGCCATTGATTCATCTGTATTTGCTAATCTCCATATGACAATAGTCAACTTTTCTCCTTATGGCTTAACTTTCTAAAGTACTTTACCGTTTGAAGAAATAACTTTTTTATACCAATCAAAAGAATCTTTTTTGCTACGTTTTAGTGTTCCTGAACCGTCATTATTTCGATCCACATAAATAAAGCCATAACGTTTTTTCATTTCTCCTGTTGTAAATGAAACACAATCAATACATCCCCAAGGTGTATAACCTATAAGTTCTACACCATCCTCATCAATAGCCTTTTCCATCTCCTTAATATGACTACTTAAATAATCTATACGATATTGATCATGAACTGAACCATCTTTTTCCTTAACATCGATAGCACCAAAACCATTTTCAACAATAAAAAGTGGCTTTTCATAACGCTCATAAAAAATATTCAGCGCATAACGAAGACCAACAGGATCAATTGCCCATCCCCAATCAGATTCTTTGATATAAGGATTAGTAACTGTATGAGAATTTGAAGCCTCAACAGCGTTAGAAATATCACGATTAGCAGTTGAATCAACGGTGTTAGTCATATAATATGAGAATCCGATATAATTAACAGTCCCTTCAGCTAAGATTCGCTTATCTTCTTCAGTAATAGGAATATTGAATCCTTTGCGTTCAAACATCTTGAGGACGTAAGCAGGATAATGTCCACGTACTTGCACATCACAGAAAAACCATTTATCATGCATCGCTTGATGTGCTAGAAGTACATCTTCTGGACGTGAAGAATAAGGATAAGTCGGTACCATAGCAATCATATTTCCGATTTGAAAATCTAGATTGATTTCCTTGCCAATTTTTACAGCCAATGCTGAAGCAACCAAGGTATGGTGTGCACAAATATACATTGCTTCTTCAGGATTCTTATAGTCTCCAAAATGAACTCCTGAATTTGTCCAACCAAAAATATCATTAGCATAATTCATTTGATTATTAATTTCATTAAAGGTCATCCAGTACTTTACTTTTGACTTATATCGTTTAAAACATACCTCTGCAAACTTTACAAAATGATTAACTGTTTCACGATTCATAAAACCGCCGTTTGTCTTCGCCAATTCATAAGGCATTTCAAAATGTGATAATGTGATTACTGGTTCAATACCGTATTTCAACAATTCATCAAAGACCTCATCGTAAAACTGTAATCCTTCTTCTTCAGGTTCTGTTTCAAATCCCGTTGGAAAAATCCGAGACCAAGCAATACTTGTTCTAAAGCATTTAAAGCCCATTGCTGCAAAAAGTGCAATATCTTCCTTGTAACAATGATAAAAATCAATTCCAATATGATTAGGATAATAATTACCTTCGATCACCCCATTTGTGATAACACGTGGTATACCATGAGCACCAGCTGTCATGACATCAGCTACGCTTAAACCTTTAGAGGTTTCAAGAACACCGCCTTCAAATTGGTGAGCAGCTAAAGCGCCACCCCAAAGAAAATTTTTCGGAAAAGTCATCATTAAACTCCTTTTAAATATCATTGTATCTAGTAGTAAACAAAACTAATGATTTACAGAATAATAAATATATGCAAGAAAATTATTTTTTATCAAAAAATAATATTTAGCACAAGCCCCGCTAAAGAGCCTCCTACAAATGCAGCTATAACATTAACCCACGACTGATAGATTTTTCCACCTGATAATAATCCGTGAATATAAACACCAATACCAGTTGCTAGCCCCATGTCAATAAAAACATCTCCAGATTGTGTAATAAAAGAATAATCCATACCATGGTTAAGTAACCAAATTGGTCCGATAATAATAAATGCAGCTAGAAATCCTCCAAAGGCTTTCCACTTTAGAACTAATCTTCCCCAAATGGATAAAATCACAAAAGGTAAAATAAAGCCTCCAAGCATTGTCAACAACATTTGACTAATTGTCATTTTTTCTTCTCCTTAACTCCTGTAAATAATGAACACTAAATCCTGCTAAAATTGCCCCAATTGTTACAAGAAACATTGTCATAAAACTTTTTGCAACGCCATTCCAGCCACAATCAATAGCATCGCGAATAAATACTGCTGTAGAAATACCAAGTCCCATATCAACTCCAATATCTCCACAATTGAGCTTGACCATTCCCTTATAGTGAACGATATACCACAAAGGAAAAATAGCAATAATAGCTGCTATAAAACCTGCTAAATAACCAAAAGGGCTGGCAAAATACGACCAAATAGTAGGGACCAGAACACCTGCTAAAAAATATCCTAAAGTCGCTACCAAATATCGATGATACTTTTGAATAATTTTTTTAGTATTATATTTCAAGTAATTACACCCCCTTCTAACGTTTTTAGTTTAACATTTGCTATAATAAAATAGTGAGAATAATGACATTTTAGAACAGTGTTTTATTTTTTGAGTTTATTAACTATGATTTTTTAAAACAACGTTTCAACCTGTATCAATTTTTAAAAGGAGACTTATGTTTTTAATTGAAAAAATGGAAATATTTCCTTTCTCTACAAATGAACGCCACATTGTTAACTACCTCTTATCAGAAAAGCAGTCGATTGAGGGAATGAGTACTGCAGATATTGCTAAAGCAACATATTCTTCTAAATCAGCTTTAGTCAGAATCGCTAAAAAACTTGACTTTAGTGGATGGGTTGATTTTAAAAAAGCTTTTCTAACCGAGTTATATTACCTAGATAAACTTAACCAAAGTGTAGATGCTAATCTCCCTTTTTCTAAGCAAGATAACTTAATTACAATTGCCAATAGAATTGCTAAGTTAAAACAAGAAGCGATATTAGATACCGTTTCTCTTTTAGACAATGCTACACTAGAACAAGCAGTCAATTTACTAGAACAAGCAAAAAGTATACATATTTTCGCTGCTAGTAATAATCTTCTAAATGCACAAGAATTTCAACATAATATGAAACGCATTCAAAAGGATGTTCATGTTCATCAGTTACATGGCGAAATTCTTTTTGATGCTTATTTAGTACCAAAAGAATCTTGTGCTTTGGTTATTAGTTATTCTGGTGAAACACTTTCCTTACAACGTGTCATGAAACTTTTACGTCGTCATCATATCCCTATTATCTTGCTGACAAGTCTTGGGGAAAATAAATCAACTAATCTCACAAACTGTATCTTACGTCTAGCAACTCGTGAAAAACTTTATTCAAAAATCGGCACTTTTTCTACGGATGCTTCAATCACATATCTCTTAGATTTACTTTATTCAGGAGTATTTGCTCAAAATTATGAAAATCGATTAGCATTAAGAATTCACGCGTCACAACTTATCGAGTTTGAGCGAACATCAAGTTCTAAAATTCTAAATGAAGCAGAAGAAGAGTAACTTGTTTTCATCTTCGTCTCCCACTTGGTGCTTTCGCGACAAATACAGCAAACAACTCACCGAATTCAAAGAACTCCACGACTTCTCAGCATCTGCTGACGTCCCAGATAATTAACAAAAAATACCCTATATTGAAGTAATCATATAGGGTATTTGTGATAAAAAAGAGTGGGTGACCCCACTCTATCATTTTACGCTTCAATTCCTTCTTCTTTTAACAATTGTTGATCATAACGACGAACAAATGGCCAATAAACTAGGAAGGCTGCAATCGCACAAAGAAGTGCTACAGGAATTGCTTTGACATCAGCTGTACCAAGAAAAGCACCTATACCAACTGGAGTTGGCCATGGAACTTGTGCAATAACAGCATTAATCAAATTAAATTTCATTGCAAAATAGTAAATACTCATTGAAACAATCGGTGCTGTCATAAATGGAATAGCCAAAGCAGGATTATAGATAATTGGTAATCCAAAAATTAAAGGTTCATTAATATTAAATACAGCAGGAACAACAGAGGCCTTACCAATAGCACTTAATTGAGTTGAACGTGCTCGGAAAGCGCACCAGATACAAAGACCTAGAGTTGCACCAGAACCACCTGCAATAACAAACATGTTAGAAAATTCACCTGCTACAATATAGTGTGTTCCATCTGCAGCATTACTTGCCATGTTAGCCAAAGCAATCGGACTAACGAATGCAAAAATAATATTTGCCCCATGAATACCCACAATCCAAAGCGCTTGTGTTAGTAAGTAAATAATGACTAAACCAATCCAAGTATTTGTTAAATTACCTACAAATGCGAACGGAATCGCAATAACTTGGAAAATATCAGTACCGAAGGCAACGAGAATACCATTAACAATGATAACAGTAAAGGCTACAACGAATCCAGGAATTAATGCTGTAAAGCCTCGTGAAACACCTTCTGGAACTGATTCTGGCATTTTAATAACCCAGTTATGTTTCACACACATACGATATAACAATACTGTCACAACTGCCATAATAATTGCTGTGAAAATACCAGTTGTACCAAAACGTGTAACCCCATTTGACATAGCCCAACCATCAGCTACAACTGTACCTTCCTTTAGGCTTGTTACCGCAGACATTGCTCCGCCTTCAAAAATAATTTGAGGTACCGTCATAATAAATGCAAACAAAGCGAGTAAAGCACCATTTAGCGGAGTTAGATTTAAATCTTCTTCCTCTGCATAAATTTTTGTTAACTCATAAGCCATAGCAAGGACAAAGTACAATGAAAGTGATCCCATAGTTGCATAATAAGCAATCATATAAAGATCCGTAAATTTATCAAAAGATGCCGAAAAAATATTAGCTACAATAGGCCAGAATGAGAATGCTTGTGGCAAAATAGAAAATACCAAAAACATTGATCCAACAATCGTAAATGGTACTGCTGCCATACCAGCTGCTGTAATAGCACGTACAACCTTAAATTGAGCAATGACACTCATTGGCCCCATTAAATACTTATCTAGCAAGCCAAAGAATCCTTTTTGTTCTTCCATATTAAACTCCTTCTAAAATAACAAGCCATTATAAGACTTTTCCAAAAGCTTGTTGAAAGCGATAATAAAATTTATCTGTATTATTTTTCACTTGTTCAATCCGTTTGAGATTTAAACGGCTAATAAACAATCCTAATAACTGTAAGGTAATAACAAGTAGCTTAACGCTCATATGATCGCTAAATATTGGAAATGCATTTCCAAATTGGTGTGGTAAGATTACTAACATAATAGCAATAACATTTACAGCTATTTGTCCTAGAAAAGCAAGTTTGGTCACTTTTAAAACTGCTTTCATTTTACCATATAAGGTAAATTGTTCTGCTATTGCTCCTATAAGCAAACATAACTCTATAATTGGCAGGATTATAATGAAATTGAAACGATACGATAAAATCATTATCCAATAAATATTAGCAAAGAATAGTAAGGCAAGTGAATACCTAAAAATCATGTATCGAGAAAACAAATTATTTTTCAAAGTCATTTCTTGCTTTAAATCTCTATTTTTCGTATCTCTTACCATACTTATCCCCTCTCAACTAATTAACTTTTTTATATAACTCTAGCATTTCGAGTGCAACTTCTCGAAGTGTCATTGTTGTCATCAAATGATCTTGAGCATGAACCATAATGATTTCAACCTTAACTTCTTTACCACCTGCGTACTCTTGTAGTAAATTGGTTTGTGCCTGATGAGCTTTCAAAAATTCTTCATTCGATTCCTGTAACTTCTGTTCTGCTAGTTCATAATTTCCTTCACGCATAGCGTCAAAAGCTTCATGAACAATCGTTCGTGCATTACCGGAATTTAAAATAATTTCAAATGCTGCAACTTGTAACTCTTCTGGATTCATATAATCCTTACCTTTCTTTTATTTTAAAAAATAGCGTTCTAAATTCTTCAAATGATTGACAGGCTAACATTTGTTTTTGAAGTTCTGGTTCATCTACCAAATCAACGATTGCAGAAGTCAGCTCTGGCAATCCATCATTTTCATGAATAGACATAGACATTAAAAAGACAATCTTGACTGATGGGTATTCCTCATCCCAGAATAAATCATCTTTGATAAGCGCAACTGCAAAATGATGCTTACAGCCAACAGCTTTCACCGGATGTGGGACTGCAATGCGGTCACCAAAGATAATGGAACTCATTTCTTCACGTCGCTTTATCATATCAAGCAAACGTTTTTCAAACTGTTCATTTTCATTCTTAGAAATGCTCTTAACTAGTTTCTTTAATAACTCATTTTTGGAAATATTGGACAGAATAAAGAAAGAATCTTCTGAAAAATAACCATCAAATACTTCTCTCACACTAAATTCAGATGTTTTGTCTTCCATTTTTCGTAACGACGTTGATGTCTCTAAATGTGAAATACCGTGCTTAATATCTTGCAATTCTTCATCTGTCAAAAAGACTGATACGGTAAAGACTGGAATATTGAAAATCAAATTTGACAAATCAATGGATGAGATGATAAAATCAATGCCTTTCAACTTTTCATCATTAATCTCATAGTAACCTATGACATCTGCAATTAAAATCAGATTTCCCAACTCATTTTCAATCCTACTTTTCAACATCTGTGCGCTACCGTATCCTGTTGCACAAATGACAAGTACATTGTATTTTCGCTGCTCTTTGTAGCGTTCTTTAGCAGCCATAAAATGTAGAGCAATATATGCAATTTCATTTGGCGTCAAAGAAAAAGATTGAAAAGTTGGCATGATGGTAACGAGTTGTTCAGCCAATTGAAACATATCTGGGTAGTTTTTCTGAATTTCCACTGTTAAAGGATTTTCTAATACTACCTTACCTTCTAAGCGAATTAACATAGTTGATAGGTGCGCTAATAATCCCTCAATTAGCTGAAAATCATTTTTAACCTCTGGATCTATTTTCCCAATGCCATCAATAAGCTCTTGACGCATAGACTCTTGCATCTTTTCAGAAATACAACGTGCATTTCCGTGACTTTTTGATATCAAATGCAAGGTGATGTAATCTACTTCTTCTACTGGAAAATCAATTTTAGTTGATACAGACACGCGTTTTAAAATACTGTCCGCAATCTGACGCTCCGGTAGCTCACGTAAATTTAACTCGTCTTCCTCTAAGCTACTGATTTTAAAACCTTCAGTAATACGACGAATAGCTAAAGCGATATGAATAACTAGATTTTGAATAACAAAATCAGATAACTTAAGTCCACCCTCTCGACATTCATCAAGTACAATAATAGTCAATTCTTCAAAAGAAATTCGTTGATTAAGCAATTCATTATCAACATAAGAATGCATCATATCCATAAAACCAGACGAAATAAAATAATCCATAATGAACCGTCTTTTATCGCGTTCTAACCCTGTTACATAGACACCCTTATTTGCCTTGCTTTCAATCTTTAAATGATATGGTTTAAATTTTTGTCTTATTTTTTTAAAATCACTAGATAACGTTGATCGACTAACATACAACTCATCAACTAAATCATCAAAATAAATTTCATTTTGTTCAAATAGAAGTTTGTTTAGTAGATAATTGTAACGATCATTGATATCCGTAATACTATGATAATCAAAATGGTTATCATTGATATGATTTTCTTCCAAAAAATCAGCATAAGCATCATCATCCGAAATACCTAGCTTATAGCCATAACCTTGTTTGGAAATCAAATCGATACCCGAATAATCATCTAATTTTTCAACAAGTGTTTTATAGTAAGTTCTAATTGTTCTGTCCGAACATTTCAAGTGTGTTGCTAATTCTTTGCTCGTCACAAATGTATCCTTATCTTTCATTAGAAATTGGATAATTTGCTTTTCTTTTTTATTTAACACAGAAAAAGGTACCTCCAAACAACGATAGAACTATTATAACACATCTGAATTAGATATTTTCTTTCACCAAAGTAGCCATTTTCTCAATCCCCATTGGAATTGGAATATAAGCTTGTGGTGGGATTTGCACAATCGGTTTGTTTGTTTTCGCTGCCGCGTCAGCTAATTGTTTGAAATTCATTCTAGTTTGTGGGCTAACAAGGTATAAATCATACTTATCAGCTTCGATGCGTTTTTGCCCTTCTGGAACACCAACTGCATCCATTTCAATGTCTTCACCTTGTTCTTGAAGGAATGTCATTGTCTTTTTGGCAATCATTGATGATGACATCCCACCGGCACAGATAATTAAAGCTTTTTTACTCATAATGTAAATCTCCTTTGTTTTTTATTTACACATTTATTTTATAAAAACGCTTACAAAAAGTAAATGTGCTCTTTTTCCTCTTTAATAAGGAAAAAAATCCAATAGATACGGAAAAATAAACTTTATAGAATAAATTTTCCGTAATGAATTTGACACAAAATAAAAAAACAGACGATTTTTTCATCTGTTTTTCTTAAATCATCCCTAAAGCTCCTGATAATTGTGCTGGTTGAATATGAATCTCGGTTGAATCCAAATGGTATTCTTTCATCAAAAGCGTCTTGAGCTCTGTATCATTAAGCCTAGATTGCACCGAACAGCTATATTCAGATTTGCCAACAACTCTAACATTATTTTTTAGCTTGGTATTTTGGCTTAAATCTGGCAGCTTGCCACCATTTGTCATTGTAATCACATAATTATACCCAAATGTTTTGGTTCCCCAAATCTTAGCGCGGAAAGCTTGGACAACTGCCGTAATCAATAAAACGGCAATAATAACACTAATAATGCCTACCATATCTCCACCTCCTGTTTCCCTTATATGGTATTTTTTTATTTTACGCAATTAGTATATTCTTTTTTTGGAAGCCCTATCAAACCTTTACTATCAACGGATTTCACGACAATTAAATAGGATAATTCATTTCAAATTTTCAATCAAAAAATCCTCTAAAATGCAGATGTAACAGCACTTCAGAGAATTTTTAAAAAAATTATTTATAAATCAGTTTGCAAATCAGAATCGTTCCTGCTAGTGTTGCTGACATACTATTGGCAGCAATTAAAGCAATATCAGAAATTGAAATACCATGCGCTAGCCAAAGTAACATTCCCGTCACAGACATGCTGTACATACCCAAAGAAATTGATTCTGTATCTTTCGTTTTTAATACCTTTATCACTTGAGGAATAAACCCCAGTGTGGTTAATGAAGCAGCAATTATTCCAATCATACTTTATCCTTTTCTCTAACAAAAAACCTCCATAAGGCAGGAGATTGCAGCCTCATAAAGGTTCTAAACCGATTAAATATCTTCACCATTTGAAGCAATGACTTTTTGATACCAGTTAAATGATAGCTTCGGTGAGCGTTTATAAGTACCATTACCGTCATCATCTTTATCAACGTAGATAAAGCCATAACGCTTGCGCATTTCACCCGTACCAGCTGAAACAAGGTCAATGCAACCCCAAGGTGTGTAGCCAATCAAGTCAACACCGTCCTCATCAACAGCTTTAATCATTTCTTTGATATGAGCACCAAGATAAGCAATGCGATAATCATCGTGCACCATACCATCAGCCTCAACTTGGTCAATCGCACCAAAACCATTTTCAACAATAAAGAGCGGTAAATGATACATATCCGTAAACCAGTTCAAACTGTAACGTAGCCCTTCTGGATCAATTTGCCAATCCCATTCTGATGCTTTTACATATGGATTTCGAACCAAATCTTCTGTTTCTAAATAATCAAAGTGTGGATTGTTATCACGGTGTGCATCAATCGCAAATGACATATAATATGAAAAACCGATATAATCAACCGTGCCATCCGTCAAATCAGCCAAATCTTCTTCTGTCACATCAACCTTGATTTCTTTACGTCGCCAATATTTCAAAATATGATTTGGATAATAGCCATGCACATGAACATCAGCGAAATAATAACGTTTTTCCATTGCTTTTTGAGCCATTAAAATGTCTTTTGGATTGCAAGTTGCTGGATAAATAGGACACATAGCAATCATACAACCAATTTGGAAATCAGGATTGATTTCATGACCGATTTTAACCGCACGCGCTGACGCTACCAATTCATAATGCGCAGCTTGATACATAATCGCTTCGCGGTCATCACCCTCTTTATAAACAATCCCAGAATTCGTAAACGGTGCAAAATCTTCTTGGTAATTGGCTTGGTTATTAATCTCATTAAACGTCATCCAATATTTAACTTTGTCTTTGTAACGACGGAAACACGTTTCGGCAAAACGAACAAAGAAATCAATCACTTTACGATTGGTGAAACCACCGTATTCTTTCACCAAATGGAAAGGCAACTCAAAGTGTGATAAGGTCACAACTGGCTCAATGCCATATTTCAAACATTCATCAAACAAATCATCATAGAATTGCAAACCTGCCTCATTCGGCTCTAACTCATCACCATTTGGAAAAATTCGTGTCCATGCAATCGACGTACGGAAACATTTAAAGCCCATTTCAGCAAACAGGGCAATATCTTCCTTGTAATGATGATAAAAATCAATCGCTTCATGGTTTGGATAATATTTTCCTTCGATAACACCATCAGTAATCTCACGTGCAACACCGTGGCGCCCAGCGGTCATCACATCAGCAACGCTTAGACCTTTACCGCCTTCTTGCCAACCGCCTTCAAGTTGATGAGCGGCAACTGCGCCACCCCATAAAAAGTTTTCTGGTAATTTAGACATAACATAACCTCCTCGATTAATACAAGAATATTATAGCAAGCGGTTACAAAAACGAGAATAGAAAAAATTTCCTAAACTATTAGGAAATTTTTAACATCTTTATTTATGTTTGAGCATCAAGACAAGCTCCCATACCAATAAAAGAGCAGCAAGACCAAAAAGACATTTGGAAATTTCTTGCATTGCGACATTAAAACTAAGCAAAGCTGCGGTTAACATAACTGCCAGAAATAAAATGCTCACAACAAAGCGATTGGCTATTTGACTGACGGTCTTAATACGATTTTTATAATCATAAATATCATGATTGATTAAAATCCGACCATTGAGCATCTGTTCAAGTAACTGATTAAGCCGACGCGGAATATTTTTCCCATTTTTCAATTGATAAAAGAGCTCAATCAATAATGTTTCCTTGTTCAGGGCCTGTTTTAACATATCAGGTCCCATATTTTCTAGAAAATAATTTTTAGCAAGCGTCATCAAGTCAACTTCTGGCGCTAATTCGCGGAAAATCCCTTCAATTTGTAGCGCAGCTTTTTCTAGAATCGTAATCTGTGGCGAAGCCTTCAAGCCATTTTTGACGAAAACGTCCAGCAAATCTTCCAATAAATCTGTGATAGACAAGACTCCCAAATCCAAACTAGAATATTTTGCCAGCATTCGTTCAACGTCTTGGCTAAGCGCTGTTTTATTTATTGAAGTATCAAAACTTGTAACAGACAAAATGCCCTGCATCATCCCTTCGACATCTTGTGCCGTAAAGCTGTAAAGAATATCATTTAACGCCACGCGCATGCCATTTTCTAAATTCCCTATAATTCCAAAATCAATAAAATAAATTTTTCCTTCAGAAATCAAAAGATTTCCTGGATGCGGATCACCGTGAAAATAGCCATCTTTAAAAACTTGCTTAATAAAGCTAAGCATCAGTTTCTTGCCAATGTCTTCCAAATCATAGCCAGCTTTAATCAATTCTTCATAATGATTGATAGGAATTCCTGAAATATACTCCTCAACAACCATACGTGGTGTGGTATATTCGTCAAAAACTTCTGGAATAGCGATGCATTTTATTGATTGATTTAACTCAGCAAAAGTAATCATTGCTTGCGCTTCGTTACGAAAATCGATTTCTTTCGTCAAGCTGTCCTTGAGCTGCTGCAAAACCTCTGATAAATTAACCATGGGCAACATTGCCTTAGGAATGCGCCGCGACAAGCCAATCAACAATTCTAAATCTTCTTCGATAATTTCTGGTAAATGCGGTCGCTGAATCTTGATAACAACTTCTTTGCCATTAAGCAAAGTAGCTCGATGTGTCTGAGCAACCGAGCCACTTGCCAAAGGCTCTGAAGAAATGTCCGCAAAAACTTCCGAAATAGGTACTGACAACTCTGCGGCAATTGCCTCCATGACAACATCTTGAGGTAATGGAAGAACATCACTTTGCAGCTTGCTTAATTCTCTAATATAAGCCTCAGGAAATAAATCACTTCTCGTTGAAAGAATTTGTCCAATTTTGACAAAGCTAGGACCTAATTTTTCAAAAGCTAAACGTAATTTACGTGGTGTTGACTTATCTTCTATAGGTTTTCTTTTTTCTTTTAGCGTTATTAAACCAACTGAGCTAAAAACTCTAATGATTTCCCTTAAGCGCTTATGTGACATAAAACATCCTACTCTTTATCGTCTGATGCTGATTGCTTCAAAAGAGCATCCAATTTATCTTCCAGACGGGAAACATCTGCCTTTGTAGCATATTGAACAGATTTTGTTTTGACATCCAGTTGGTCAAATAACTCTTTTGCTTCACTTTCACCTTTTCGTTTTAGTTCAGACTGTAGTTCTTTTCCTTCTTCAACAGTTAAACGACCTTTTTCAACCAACTCTTTAACAAAGGTATCAGCCTTTTCTAAAGTCATTGAAGTCAAACCAATACCAGCTAACAAAACTTTTTTCAATTCATCCATAATTATTCCTCCTTGAACAATTATTATTTATAACTATTTACTATCTCATTCTACTACTTTTCACTCAAAATAGCTAAAAGAAATTAAGCATTTCATGTAATTTTCTGATAACATAGTAATATTTTTCTCAAAAAAATAAAACTCCGCTTAAACCAAAGGAGATTACGATGTCTTGCGGAGTTTGTAAGGGTATAAGAGGTCGTGTTTATCAACACATTAAACCATGCCTAGCCCTGCTATCAATCGCTGAAAGTTGAGAGGCCTTAGCTATGATTCCATTAAATTATAATGCTTTATTTAATATACTGCTAACATTATCCTTTCAAATTATGATACTTTACAACGATGTTAAAAAGAAAGTTTTCGGAAAATTTTAAAGTATCCGTTTCCATTTTTGAACTATTTTTGATATAATGACATTATATAATGATACTATAATATTATTGGGATGATTGATATATGAAAAACAATACTGATTTACTAGAAATAAAAATAGATGAAAACAAACATCTCTTGCCATATGACTACTATAGTACTGTCGTTGAGCATGGACGCCCTGATGTCCTTTTTCATTGGCATCCAGAAATAGAAATCAATTATATTTATGAAGGTTCTGCTCGTTTTCACATTGATTATGATTATTTCAATAGTCAAGCAGGTGATATTATCCTCATTCGACCTAATGGAATGCACTCAATTCACCCACTTGCAAACCGAAAACATGTTACCGATACTTTTCGATTTCATCTAGATATGATTGGACATTCTACTGTCGACCAAGTTAGTCTGAGATATTTGCAGCCCTTACAAACCAGTCTCTATAAATTTGTTCCACGAATTCAGCCAGATATGGAAGGGTATGAAGATATAAAAGAATGTCTCTTTACTATTTTTGAACTCTCTAAAAATGAGGGACGCCATTTTGAACTACTCCTAAAATCAAAACTAAACGAATTTTTATATCTTCTTTTTTATCATCGTTATGTTTTACGTAAGAATACTGATGATACTTATCGTAAAAATGAGCAGATTCGTGAATTGATTGATTATATTAACAATAACTATCAAAAAAATCTCTCAATTGACTTTCTATCACAATTTATGGGCTACAGCAAAACACATTTTATGGCAGTTTTTAAGCAACACGCTGGTACATCTTGTACAGAATTCATCATCCAGGTTCGCCTGAATAAAGCCTGTGATTTGTTAATGAATACTTCTGACCCAATTTTAGAAATTGCTACTGCTGTTGGATTCAATAACTTATCTAATTTCAATCGACAATTCAAGCGCTATTACGAACTGACCCCCAGCCAATACCGTAAACAATTAAAAAAAGCGCATTATATTGGACCTCATCTATAAAAAGAGTCTGTTCTGTCAATCCTCAGATAAAATGGACAGTTAAAAAAGTTAGTTTTTTAGAAGGTACGCTTACCTAAATTCTAAGGGAGTCATACCTTTTAATTTTTCTTGTCCAAGTTAGAACCTGGTTGTCTGATTTTAACCCATATTTTTTGACAATAGAAGGCATCCCTCCGCTCTTTGCGCTTAGGTAGTCCACTACCTGTAATTTGAACTCGGGTGGATATTTGGTGAACTTGCTTCCTTTTTTGGCCATGAGAAAAGAACCTCCTTATAAGAACAGTATATAACTTTTTTATACTGTCCATTATAAGTGGTTCTTTTTCATTCCAGACTCTTTTTATAACCTATTTCACAGTAACAACAACACGCTGATAAGCTTTAAGTGTATGCGAACCATCATCTTGAACTTCTAGGATGATATGGAAAGTGTCACCAGATTTTGTATCCTTTGGAATAGTAAAACTTACTGTTGTAGTGAAAAGTTGAACTTGTCAGTATAATACCTGCAAGGTCCATTTCATTAGAATAATAAAGATAACGAATCATAGAATTCATATCATCGACCTCACCATCAGTAGTGATAACTGTTCTATATTTTTCTAAACTAGTCTGATTATTTGTAACATTTTTCTTTGCGCTTGATGTTGTAGAGGGACTTGTCGAACAAGCTGTCAGACCTAAGCTAAATAAGCCTACTATTCCAAAGACAAGCATTTTCTTCCAATTCATGGCTTACTACTCCTTCACAGCATATTTATTATCAATTATTGAACTAAACCAACGTCCATTAAGGACTGTTGTATTTAATTCCTCTTTTGTTTCTTCTGTCAAGCTTGTATCAGATTCCATTTTAGATAAAATTTCTTCTGCCGTTGCTGTATTAGTCTTTGATTCAATAATTGCTTTATCCTGCGTGGCATCAATCGATAGAATCTGATTAGTACTAGTCCAAGGCTGCCATTTAGCTAAATCATTACCATTTGGATCATCAGAGTTCAGAAAATTTTTCAAATAAGCTTTGAAATCTTTCGACATGGCTGCTGCACCATCAGTTTCAAAAGCATCTCCAATAAGACTGGCATAATTCGATGGAGTCTGTAACATTGGCTCAAAAATACCATGGAAAGCGCCAAATGTTTTTGCTAAATCTGGTGTTACATTGCTATTATCACCATAAGAAATTTCAGCGATATAAATAGCTGAGTCATAATTATCTGACATCGTCTTAGCACTTTCGACACCATTTGCTAGGCTATAAAGTTGTCCTCCATATTTTTTACTGTAGGTAAACTCAGCAAGTTTTTCTTTATCTGTAAATAGTTGACCACTTGTAAAATCTTTAGAAAAGCGCTCATCTGAAGCTGCAAAGAGTGAAAATTCATCTGTTCCAGTGACAAGCATTAAAGGGACATCATTATAACTTTTGGTTTTAAAGCCAGATTTAGGGATAACAGTACCGTCAATATAGAGATGTGGAAAAGCCTTCATACGAATAGCAGCGTTCCCCATCAGTCCAGCTAAACGTTCTGCTGAAATACCTCTAAGATAATTTTCTACATCATTATTGGCTGTTAAAAGCCAAGTGTTAGCTTCTTCTTCAGTTGCTTTAATACCATCTTCAACCACAAGCGGTGAAATAGCAGCAGCAAAAATTTCCTGGCTCTCCGTTTCCTCAGACAGAGTCATCCCTCCACTAAAAGAAATAGCCTTATCATATTTTCCAGCAAAAAGTGGTGAAATTAAAGTTGCCATAACATCACGCCCCCCTGCAGAAAAACCAGCTAAAGTAATATTATCCTTATCACCACCAAAGGTTTCAATATTTTCTTTTACCCAATCTAAAGCAGCCGCAATATCAAGTAAACTGTAATTACCAGAATTTTCTTCATCATTTCCAGTTTTCAAAGCTGCTAACGGGTTAAATCCCAAAACACCTAAACGATAATTAACCGATACATAAATAGCATTAATATCATTGACAAGAGTATTTCCCCTAATTTCCTGTGCATTACCTGTTTGATTATTTCCTCCATGAATATAGACAATAACAGGAAGATTATCTTCATCTGAATCAGGTCTAACCACATCAAGATTAAGAGCACTTTCACTACCAACAATTTTACCGTTAGATACTTGAATATCCTGCTCACCAGGTTTTGTCGCATCAAAAGTATCCGACCACGCTTCAACTTCCTCTGGCGCTTGCCATCGATTTGCTGTAGCATAAGGGATTCCTAACCATTCCAGAACATCATTGTCTTTATCTTGGTGGCCCTTGATATCGCCACCTGAAATAGTTTGCTTAACAGAAGCATTAAAGCCTGAATTACTCAAATTACTGTTGGTTACATTGCTACATGCTCCCAAAGACAGACTAGTTATTCCAATAATTACTATTTTCTTCCATTTCATATTCAAATCTCCTTTATCCGTTGAATACACGTTCAATAAAACTCTATTTTCTACCAATAGTTGTTATATACAATTATCATTTTAGAATTAATTGATAATTCCAACTAATATTCTTATTCTATCAATATGAAATTAATCATACTCAATCTCCTTTCCTAATAAAATCAAAAGAAAAACCTAGCAATATCAAAAAAAGCGATGCTCAAGCCCACCTATTTTGATAATCACTAGGTTTTGCCTAATTTAATAGTAACAACCCCACCACGACATTATCATACCATCTAATAAAACACAATGCAAGCGCTTACTAACATGACATATAATAATATCATTTTTTAATAGTTTAATACAATAACAAGATTTATTTCTTTTCAATCAAGTAAAGTATCACTTAACTGTGCATATCCTTTAACAGCGAATGGACACCAATAGAAATTATTAAAAATTAACTTTAGTATCATTAGGTTTAATTTCTCTACCCTCTACTTCCTAAATACTATTCTCTATCATATATACAGTGTCCCTCAGCATACAAAAAATCACCTAGCTTTCGCTAGGCGATTCTAACTTTTATTTCATTGTTGTAAGAAGATAATCTCCTGTATTAACATGTGATTCTTGTGTCGTTAAAACGTCATCAAAATCAGCTGAGTTTGTAACAATGATCGGAGAAATAACAGGTAAGTTTGCTTCGCGAATAGTATCTAAATCAAATTCCAATAACTTTTGTCCTGCTTCAACTTTATCACCAACTTGAACTAAGGTATTAAACCCTTTACCTTCTAGAGATACCGTATCCATACCAACGTGAATCAAGAGTTCGGCACCATTTTCAGTTCGCATACCAATAGCGTGACCAGTTGGGAAGACAAGTGTCACTTCAGCATTTGCTGGTGCAAGAACAGTACCATCTGTTGGATCAATAGCAATACCTTTACCCATAGCTCCTGAAGCAAAAACTTCATCAGGAACATTTTCAAGTTTAACGACATTTCCCATCATTGGGCTAGCAATAATTTCTTGTTTTAATTCTTTTAAATTAGCAACAGGTTCTGCTACTTTTTTATCAGTTGTGGCAGATTCATCTTTCGGACCACCATATAGGTAAGGAACCGGAGCAATCATTTGAATAATGAATGAAGCAACAATTGCAATAACTGTCAAAGCAATTAGCCACCACATTCCTGTCATATCACCAGTAGAAGGATCCACATTTGCAGGATATTGGAAAATTCCCATAGCTCCTATAGCATATTGTTTAATATTAAGCATCATAGTTGCTGAACCAATAAATCCTGAAACTAAACAAGAAATATAGAAAGGAATACGCATTGGAAGAGTTACACCGTAAATTGCTGGTTCTGTAACCCCAAAAATTGAAGAAATGAATGCTGGCATAGCAATAGTGCGGACTTTTTCTTCTTTTGTTTTCAACATGATAGCTGCTAATACACCTGTTTGTGTAAAGTTTGGAAGAGCTGCTGCTACTAGAAGAGCAGAAACACCATTAGTTGCAACATCTAAAATAGCAAGAGGTACTAGTGCCCAGTGAAGACCAAACATAACCAATACTTGCCATGCTGCTCCTAAAATAAAACCATATACAATTGGACTAAAATCAAGAATGGCTTGGAAAGCTGCTGATAACCAATCGCTTAAAACATTGGCAGCCGGTCCTACTATCAAGAATGTCAAAGGTACAGTAACGAGAATTGTTACAAATGGTACCACAAATAGTTTTACCACATCTGGTGTAACTTTACGAGCTGTTTTTTCAACAAGTGATCCAACCCAAATTGCTAAAATCGCTGGCATAACAGTTGAGAGATATGATCCTGATGATGGAAGCTCAAACGGGATACCAAAAACTTTATTAAGACCAGCCTCTGCTAAACCTGATACTGAAGTAGCAATGTCAGGATAAACTAAAGCTGCAGCAATCGCAATGGCTGTAAATTCATTCATTTTGAACTTACGAGCTGCTGTGATAGCGATTAAAATTGGTAAAAATTGGAAGAAACCATCGCCAGCGGCATTTAAAATAACATACCAAGGACTATTATCGACACCCATTCCAGAAGCTGCCATAATAGCAACAATCCCTTTGATAATACCAGCAGCTGCCAAAGCTCCTAAGAATGGTTGGAAAATACCTGATATTAAGTCAATAAAGCGATCAAAGAGATTGCCTGTTGCACCAGCATCCCCTTCATCTACATCAAGAGAACCAACACCAGGAACTCCAGTTTCAAGGACAGCTGCATACACGTCTGGCACATGGTTTCCGATGACAACTTGATACTGTCCTCCTGCTTTTACAACAGTAACAACACCATCACGTTGTTTAAGATAGTCATCGTCTGCCTTAGATTCATCTTTTAAAACGAATCGCAAACGCGTAACACAATGACGAACATTAACGACATTATCTTTACCACCAACGTGAGCAACAATATCTTTTGCTAACTCTGTATAGTCTTTCTTAGCCATATACGGCTCCTTTCTCTTTTTTGGCTTTAAATAACAGAAAAAAACCCAAACAAATACTAAACAATTTCTTGCGCCCTTGCGGTAACGCTAAAACTATCTTGTATTCATTCAGGTTTTGCCTGCCAACCAGTAACAATCCTTTTAACAATTCATAGTATAGCATGCGCTTCCATAATTTGCAAGCGCTTTTTTAAACTTTTTTTATAACAAAACAACGTTTTCACAATTCATGAAAACAAGTTCTTTGATTTTTGTTGTTATAAAGCTATTTTACAACATTTTTCACTATGTTTTCATTTTAAAATTTTCGCAAAAAAATCTCTCCTCAAATCACTTTGAAGAGAAATCTAATGATTTTTATTAATTATGACTGGTTTCCAAGCGTTGAATGTGAATGGTGATATAAACTTGTTCATCACGACTCATTGGAAAATCATAACTACTTTCGATATAATTTTTAATTTTTTCAGAACATGAAAAGGCAACAGGATAGTTTAATTTGACTTGTTCGTATAAAAAACTATCATTTTTTCCTTGAATAACGCCATTAACAACACGTTGAGCAAAATACTGAATATGGGTAATAAAACGATTATAACTTACCGAATCTTCATCGACAACCTTACCATAAAAAAGACGGACGATTCCTAAAATATCTGTGACAATCTTTGAAATTTGACAATTCTGCTCTACCATTCCCGAATCTTTTTGTGCGTTGATAAAGTGCAAAGCAATTGAGGAAATTTCATCATCAGGCAGAATAACACCTAACTTTTCACAAATAATTTTTAAAGCATCTCTACCCAATTGATACTCTTTTGGGAAAAATTTACGAATTTCCCATGATAATGGATTTTGAATAGTAATATTTTCACGAGTACGTTGAAGTGTATAATGCAAATGATCTGCTAATGAAATATAAAAAGCAGTATCAAAAGTCGTTTTAAGAACTTCTTGTCCATGCTTAATAATATCAAAAACAACCTCGGTTTCTGCTGGTGATAAATCAAGATAGACACGCGTCAACTCATTAGCTATATCATTATCCTGCATAACAAAAGTTTTTTCAACTAAAGTAGAATCAATTTCGTCACCTGACTTTTTTGAAAACCAAGTCCTCTTCCCATAACAATGATTTCCTCTTCGTTATCTCCTTTAGCCAAAACGACATTGTTATTATAGACTTTATCAATTTTCATCTTTTATTACTCCTCAAAAAATTTCGGAAAGAAAAGGCAAAACTAACGTACACAAAAAGGACTGCACTTTAACACAATCTTCATATGTACACTAGGTTTTGCCTGCTTAACCAGTAACAACCCTCTCACCTCATCTCATTGTACCAAAACTTTTAGCAAAATGAAAGGGAATTCATAAATTCTTTTATCACTTGAATCACATTAACAATTCCCTGATTTTCCCAATCTCCGGTTCATTAACAACCAAAAAAATAGTATCACCTGCATTTAGACGCGTACTACCTGATACAACTTCTGATTTTTGAGCGTGGATTTGAGTTGTAATGAGAACATTTTTAGGAAGAGTCAAGTCTCTAACGTATCTTCCAGCAATTTTATCGGAAACCGTTAGTTCAATCAACGTTGGTTCGGTGACTTCTCTGTCTTGTGGAACAGAAAGTTTGGCAAGTAAGGCTTCATAAATTGGTTCACCTTTTAACAAATCCATTGCAATATATGCAACCAAAGTCACCACGGCAATCGTCATCAATTGACGGAAATCACCAACCATTTCAGTTACTAAAAACATTGCTGTCAGTGGCGCTTTTGAAATAGCCCCAAAATATCCCGCCATTCCCAAAACGACAAATAAAGACAAGTAATGACTAGAATACAAACCAAATTGTTCAAAAAATATTCCAAAACCAAAGCCTAAAAGTGCTCCCAAAGTCAAAATAGGAAGAAAAATCCCACCAGGAAGTCCACTTGAGTAACTCAACATACTCCACACAAAGCGAATGATAAAGTATATGAAAACAATCATAAGAGTCAGGTGACTTGTCGATAATGAAGTAATCAAGCCATTTCCACCACCTAGCAATTGCGGATAAAAATAGCCGATTGGCAAAATTAAGATAGCTGCAAAAATACCGTAAAAATAGTTGGAAATATGAAACACTTTTCCTAGAAAGTCGTAAATGATAGTTGCCTTCAAAGTTGTTTTTTCATAAATATATCCCATAACACCTAAAAAAGCACCCAGTAACAGCAAAATCCAATAGTGCTTCAATGGCAATACCGCCAAATCTCCTGGCATATCAAGAACTGGCGTTAAACCAAAAATATTAAGCGAAATAAAATTAGCAACTAAACTGGCGACTAAAGCGGTAATCCAAACCAAACGTGAAAATTGATGATAGATTTCTTCAATAACAAAAAGCAAACCTGCAATCGGGGCGTTGAAGGCTGCCGATAAGCCTGCTGCCGCACCACTCGCAATCAAAACACGTTTCTCCATGCGTTCTGCTTTTAAAGATTGGGCAACACCTTTTCCTGCCATGGCACCCAACTGAATACTTGGTCCTTCACGCCCAAGCATAAATCCCATTGAAATCGCCAAGACACCACCAACAAATTTCTTCCAGAGAACAGACCACCAATCTGGATGAAGCAATCCTTTCAATTCCCCTTCGACATGAGGAATCCCAGAACCTTTGATGTCAGAATCGGATTTAATCAAAAAGCCAATGGCAACAACAATGAACAAAGTCATTCCCAAAATGAGAATTAAAAGACTTGGCTGTTCGTGTGATAATTCATAATAATTGACAACTTTGGCAGAAATGAAACCAATCAAAAGGCGAAAAAGACTAACCACGATACCTGACACGCAGCCAACCACAATCCCTCGCCAAACAAAACTGAGAATAGAGGAAAGCGAAAATTCATATTCTCGATAATAACTATCCATATAAAACTCCTTAATTTCTTGGATGCAACAAACTTTTTACGATGTTTGCGATTTTCCTGAAATATTAGTCCCTATTATTTTATCAAAACTCAGATGACTTTTCGAGGTAAAATCAAAAGAAGATGAGCACTTCGTCTCAACTTCCTAAAATTATTTATTTGCGATACATTTTAAATTGTAGATAGAGGTCATTATAAATTCCTAGCCATTTTTGTCCGAGATTATCATAAACTTCAAGGTTTTCAATGGTATCTTCGGAAGGGTAAAAGGCTTGGTCATTTTTAACATCATCTGGTAATAATTCTTTGGCAGCATCATTTGGTGTCGAATAACCAATGTATTCCGCATTTTGCGCAGCATTTTCAGGCCTCAACATGAAATTGATAAAAGCGTAAGCTTCGTCGACATGTTTGGCTGTTTTTGGAATAACCAAATTATCAAACCAAAGATTTGACCCCTCACTAGGCACGACATAATGCAGGTGTTCGTTAGAATCAAGCATTTCACTAGCCTCGCCAGAGAAAGTCACTCCAATGGCAGCATCACCATTAATCATGTACCCTTTCATTTCATCGCCGACAATAGCTTTGATATTTGGAGTTAAATCGTCTAATTTCTGAGAAGCCGCATTTAATTCTGACAATGACTTGGTATTGAGACTATACCCTAACGTTCCAAGCCCAATTCCCATAACTTCACGCGCTCCGTCCACAAGCATGATGTCGTTGGCGTATTCCGAATTCCAGAGGTCTGACCAATGCTCTGGCGCATTTTCTACCATGGTGTCATTATACACAATACCCAATGTTCCCCAGAAATATGGGATAGAATAATCGTTGTTTTCATCAAAGCTTAACCCAAGAAATTCGTCACCGATATTTTCCAAGCCTGTGATTTTTGACTTATCTAACTTGATAAGAAGATTTTCTTTTCTCATCTTATCAATCATATAATCTGACGGCACAGCGATATCATAAGTCGTTCCACCTTGTTTTATCTTGGTGTACATCGATTCGTTGGAATCAAACGTTTCATACTGAACTTCAATTCCTGTCTCATCCGTAAATTTTGTAATCAAATCAGGGGCAATATAATCTCCCCAATTGTAAATAACCAGTTTGTTCGATTGACTTGTGGAACTCATCGTCTTTTGCATGTAAACAGAAACACCAAACAAAACAAGTATGACCGCAATCACGCCCAATACAAAAGAATATAATCTACGCATCACGATCCCCCTTATCTTGTGAAATAAAGTAATAACCGATTACCAGTAAAATACTAAAAATAAAAACAATCGTTGAAAGAGCGTTGATTTCTAGAGAAATGCCGCGACGTGCTCGTGAATAAATTTCGACAGATAGGGTTGAAAAACCATTACCTGTTACAAAAAAGGTTACTGCAAAATCATCCAATGAATAAGTAAATGCCATGAAGAAACCTGAAATAATTCCTGGCGTCAAATATGGCAACATGACTTCTTTTAACATTTGCCAAGGCGTTGCTCCTAAATCATAAGCAGCGTTAATCATGTCGTCATTCATTTCTTTCAAACGTGGTAAAACCATTAACACCACAATTGGAATAGAAAAGGCAATATGACTAAGCAAAACCGTCATAAAACCAAGATTGAAATGAAATAGCTCTGCTAAACGGGTAAAGAGAATCAGGAAACTTGCCCCAATCATCACATCAGGTGCCACCATAAGAATATTATTCAGTGAAAGAATGGCGTGCTGATGTTTTCGGCGTGCTTGATAGATGAAAATCGCACCAAATGTCCCAATAGCTGTTGCTAAAATGGAACTCAAAAATGCCAAAAAGAAAGTTTGAATGAGAATCAACATCAAACGACTATCCGCAAACATTGCCGAATAATGTTCTAAGGTAAAACCAGTAAAGCCACTCATATCTCCGCCTTGATTAAAAGAGTAAAAAATCAGATAACCAATTGGAATATAGAGAATGATAAAGACCAGTGTCAAATAAAGATTGGCAAATTTTTTCATTTTCTTCTCTCCTTAGTCACCCACATCGTAGCCAACATTGCCATGATTAAAATCACACCAATGGTTGAGCCCATACCCCAATTCTGTGTTGTCAAGAAATGTTGCTCAATGGCTGTACCAAGAGTAATCACACGATTACCACCAATCAAGCGTGTCAGCATGAACAAGCTCAAACTTGGGATAAATACTGACTGAACACCACTTCTCACGCCGTTAAGCGATAAAGGAAAGACAACTTTGACAAAGGTCTGTAATTCATTTGCCCCCAAATCTCGACTAGCATTAATAAGATTATTATCAATATCATCAAGCGCATTGAAAATCGGCAAAATCATAAACGGAATTTCAATATATGAGGCAACAAAAATAAAGGAAAAATCTGTGAACAGAATTTGCTTAGGTCCAATACCAACAAAGCTCAAAAACGCATTGACACCACCTTGTTGCCCGAAAATTCCCATAAAAGCATAAGCTTTCAGCAAAAGGTTAATCCATGTCGGCAATACAACTAACATCAACAAAAGTGGCTTATGTTTCAAACGTGTCAAAAAATAAGCTGTTGGGTAAGAGATAAGCAAGGTCACCAATGTGATAATGGCAGCATATAAAATCGAATTGAAGCTCATGCGAATGTAAGTCCATGAACTAAAAAAGGTTTTATAATTATCAAGGGTAAAATGACCTTGAATGTCGAAAAAGGACTGCCAAAGAATCATAATTACAGGGGCAATGACAAAAAGAAGCAACCATAGCACATAAGGAATTGAGAAGAAACTAGAGTTTTTCTTCATTTCGCTCCTCCTCAATCGCATGAATCAAGCCATCTTCATGTTCTTCCATTTCGACATATTCTTCCAGACGGGCATCAAATTCTTCTTCTGTCTCGTTAAGGCGCATGATATGGATATCTTCAGGCGTAAAATCAAGCCCAATAACTTCGCCCTCAATCGCCTTACGAGTTGAATGAATCATCCATTCGTTTCCTAATTCGTCATGAGCGATAATCTCATAGTGAACACCACGGAAAAGCTGTGTATCAACTTTAACACGTAATTTTCCTTCTTCTGGCAAAGTGATTTGCAAATCTTCTGGACGAATAACCACTTCAACAGCTTCATTTGGACGCATTCCGCCATCAACGGCTTCAAAACGTTTGCCGTTGAACTCGACCAAATAATCTTCAATCATTGTTCCTGGTAAAATATTTGATTCCCCAATGAAAGTCGCCACAAAGTGGTTAATTGGTTCATCGTAAATATCAACAGGTGTCCCAGATTGCACGATTTCACCGTCATTCATGACAAAAATCCAATCTGACATAGCCAAGGCTTCTTCTTGGTCATGAGTGACAAAAACAAAGGTAATTCCTAAACGTTGTTGCAGCTCGCGCAGCTCATATTGCATTTCTGTCCGCAACTTTAAATCTAAGGCTGATAAAGGTTCGTCAAGTAAAACGACACGCGGTTCATTGATAATCGCACGCGCAATCGCCACACGTTGGCGTTGACCACCAGACAATTTCTGAATCGGACGTTTTTCAAAACCAGCCAAACGCACCATTTTAAGAGCTTCTTCCACACGACGTTCGATTTCTTTTTTATCAACTTTTTTTAATTTAAGAGGGAAAGCGACGTTTTCAAAAACATTCATATGTGGGAAAAGCGCATAATTTTGAAAAACGGTATGGACATCACGTTTACTAATAGGAATATCATTGATACGTTGACCGTCAAGGTAAACATCTCCTGTCGTCGCATCTAAAAGCCCAGCAATGATATTCAGAATCGTTGATTTTCCTGACCCTGAAGCACCAAGTAGGGTATAAAACTTCCCTTCTTCAAGTTCAAAATTAATGTCCTTTAAAACAACAGTACCGTTATCTTCAAATACTTTTGATACGTTTTTAAACGCAATAATTGGATTAGTCAATTCTCATAAAACCTCCTTGGAGCTTCTTTAACATTTCTTTTCGCCGATAATTCGGACTTCACGTTCTAAACGAACGCCGGAATTCTTTTCAACTGTGTCAATGACATGGGCAATCAAGTCTTCGTAGTCTTGTGCATTACCATCAGCCACATTTACCATAAAGCCAGCGTGTTTTTTGCTAACTTCAACACCGCCAATACGGTGGCCTTTTAAATTTGCTTCACTTATTAATTGTCCAGCAAAATGTCCAACGGGACGTTTGAAAACAGAACCACATGACGGGTATTCTAGAGGTTGTTTTAACTCACGCAAATGGGTTAAACGTGCCATTTCTTGTTCGATTAAAACGTAATCACCTGGTTTCAAGGCGAATTTTGCTGAAATGACCACATCACCACTATCTTGAACAGCTGAATGACGATAACCAAACTTCATATCACGAGCTTCAATTGTCTTGATTTCACCTTCTTTGGTAATCACTTGCGCTGATACCAAGATATGTGAAATTTCACCGCCATAAGCGCCAGCATTCATAAACACAGCGCCACCAACGCTACCAGGGATACCACAAGCAAATTCAAAGCCTGTCAAGCTATGGAATTTAGCAATGCGTGTCGTTTCAATTAAATTAGCTCCTGCTTCTGCTTCAATCACATAACCATTGACTGTAACGGTGTTAAGTTTATCAAACATGATAACAAAGCCACGGATACCACCATCACGCACAATGATGTTACTAGCATTTCCTAGCACCATCCATGGAATATTATTTTTATTAGCAAATGTAACAATTCGTGCTAACTCGTAACGATTTCGCGGAAAAGCCAAATAATCCGCTGGACCACCAACTTTCGTATAGGTGTATTTTTTTAATGGTTCGTCAACACGAATATCGATTTCTTTTAATTCTTCATTTAAAAATTCTAACATTTCTTCCAACTCTACAATTCTTTAATAAAATAGTGGGCTCCTGTTGTTAAAATCACTTGAACTCACTACTAAAAAATCGGCATAAAGCCGACCTTAATTATATCAAAAAAATCAGCTTTTGACGATAGTTAAACCAGAAGTTTTCGGACCTCTTGGACATTTAAATGCGCCAGATAAGATGAAATTGATTGTCCATTAAGTTGAAGTTGCGGAGCGATTTCCTCTAACGGTACCAAAACAAAAGCCCGTTCTGTCATGTAAGGGTGCGGAACGCTCAAATTTTCAGTAGCAATCGTCTCATTACCATACAACAGAATGTCGATATCAATGGTACGAGGTCCCCAATGCTCATGCCTAACACGCTTCAGCTCTTTTTCGATGTTTTGACAAGCAAGTAATAATTCTTGCGGCGTCAAATCTGTCTCGAGCTCACAACAACTATTCAAAAAATCATCCTGGTCTGTCTTTCCCCATGCTGCTGTCTCATAAAATGAAGAGACCGACGTCACAGAAGTCTGTGCTAATTGTTCTAAGCGTTCAAGCGCAGCCAGTAAATAAGCTTTTTTATCGCCGATATTGCTTCCTAAGCTCAAATAAACCTTTGTCATGCGCGCTCCCGTTCTAACTCAATACCAACCACATCATAATGCCCATTGATTGGCGGATTTTCTTTAAAAATCTTAATGTTAATGGCTTGAACTAGAGGAAATTGTTCAAAAATATCTTGACAAATTGCTCCTGCCAAACGTTCAATTAAAGCGTAGCGTTCTTCTTCAACTTGTCTTTTTATCGTTTCAAAAACCAGTCCATAATGAACAGTATCTTCTAGCACATCAGACTGTGATGCTTTTTGTAAATCAACAGACAAGGTGCAATCAACGACAAAAATCTGACCAAGCGTTTGTTCTTCAGCGAACGCCCCATGGTAGCCATAAAAACGGCAACCTTTTAAATGTATTTTATCCATATTAGTAATCAATCAGAAAAGAAAAATCCCTACCCAGTGGCAAAGATAATTTCTCTCCTACCCCTTTCAACTCAGTTGACTAATCACTTTAACAATGTCACGATTAACGTCAACGTTATGTACACGAACAATTTGGCAACCTTTTGCGACAGCCCAAGCTGATAAAGCAGCTGTTCCCATATCACGTTCGGCAGCTAACGTTCCCCCACCAAGCAAATAATCAACCGTACGTTTACGTGAAATTCCAAAAAGAACTGGATAACCGAGCTTACAAACCGCATCTAATCCTTTTAGCAATTCGATATTTTGTGCCTCGTTTTTAGCAAAACCAAACCCTGGGTCAATCCAAATATTTTCAAGCGTAACGCCTGCGTCCAAAGCAGCTTGGGCACGTTCTGTTAAAAAATCACAAACTTCTTTAGTGATATTATCGTATTTTTCTTCCTCTTGATTATGCATCAAAATGATAGGAACATTTTTCTCAGCTGCCAGCGCCAGCATTTTTCCGTCATAAAGACCAGCCCAAACGTCGTTTAAAATATCAGCACCTGCTTCCAAGGCAGCCCGTGCTGTTTCAGTCTTATATGTATCAATACTAACCAAAACATCAAAACGTTCTTTGAGCGCACTGATAACAGGAACAACACGATTAATTTCTTCTTCGGCTTCAACGAAAGTATAGCCTGGACGAGTTGATTCACCACCAACATCAATAATCTTAGCCCCTCCTGCAATCATTTTTTCAGCCTGAGCAAGGGCATTTTCAATAGAAGTGTAAGAACCGCCGTCAGAAAAAGAATCTGGGGTCACATTAAGTATCCCCATGATACAAGCCGTTCCGTCAATCTCATATTTTCCAATTTTCATAATGTCTCCCCTTATATGCTAACGTGTCAGTAAGGTCTTATTTTCCTAAAATCAATGATAGAATTTCATTTCGTTCTTCACGATTTTCTTTGAAAATCCCTTTTGCAACGGTTGTTACGGTTTTGCTGCTAGGTTTCTTGATGCCACGCATTGTCATACACATATGCTCTGCTTCAAGCATGACAAAAACGCCCTTAGGATGCAAAGCTTCTTCAAGTGCAGTAGCAACTTGGTCAGTCAAACGTTCTTGTAATTGCGGACGTTTACTAGCCACTTCAACGGCACGCGCTAACTTACTCAAACCAGTCACACGACCATCACTTGGCAAATAAGCAACATGAGCTTTCCCATAAAAGGGAACCAAATGATGTTCACACATTGAATAAAATGGGATATCTTTAACTAAAACTACTTCATCATGATTTTCTGTAAAAACAGCTGTAAATTGATCTTTTGGGTCTTCATTTAAGCCTGAAAACATCTCTTGGTACATTTTAGCAACACGTTTTGGGGTATCCAATAACCCTTCACGCTCAGGATTTTCTCCCAAGGCTTCTAAAAGTTGGTAAACTGCTAGTTCGAGTTTTTCTTGATTTGCCATTATCTCTTCCAATCTTTTTTATTTTTTCTATTATAGCTTAATTTTGCTGTCTTGACAAAAGCACAGGACGTACTTGTGATATGAAATAGAGCGACCCCGTGATAAGGTAAAAATCATCTTTACTGTCACTATCGATGTGCTTAACCCAGTCCTTCCAATCTGAAACTTTATGATACTGTTCTGGGTAATTTTCCAAAGCAAGCGAATTGTGATACTCAAACGTCGTTACATCAACTTCCGCTAGTTGACTAAGCAATGCTAACATCGAGTCAATCGGCTTTGTATCAATAGCTGCAAATAAAATGTGCAAATTTTTATCCTTGTACGCCTGCATGACATTAACGAGAGCTTGAACGCTTTCATTATTGTGTGCGCCGTCAATCATCACATTTGGAAACATAAGCTCTGTTCGCCCAACCCAATGTGTCTGTGCCAAGCCAGATTTGATAATTTCTTTGGTGACTTTTGGATACGTTTTACTTAATAGCAACGCAGCCGTAATAGCAAGGCTAGCATTGCTAATCTGATGTTTACCTGGCATTGCTAAACGAATATCCTCGATATTTTCTTGCCCTTGATAATCAAAGCTATTTTCAGTTTCATTAACCGAAAAATCCTTTTTAAATTCATACGTTTGGCTGCCGCAAGCTTGCGCTTTTTTGAGGAAAACACGATGAACATCATCACGTTCCTTAGCAAAAATGAATGGAACATGTTCTTTCAGGACACCTGCTTTTTGCTCAGCAATTTCTGCATAAGTCTGCCCTAAAACATTCTGGTGGTCTAAACCGATTGAAGGACAAATAACCGCTAAAGCTTTAAAAACATTTGTCGAATCATAAAGTCCACCCATACCTGCCTCGATAAAAGCAATATCAACAGGGTGCATATGCCCAAAATATTCAAACATCAAGACCGTGACAACTTCAAATTCTGTCGCAGGTTCTAAAGTCGTTTCAAGCGGCAAACGTTCCACTACTGGACGAACACGCTCAACCAAGTCAAGAAAATCAGTCTCTGAAATCATTTGATCGTTTAAACTAATACGTTCACGAAAGTTAACAATGTAAGGAGATGTAAATGTCCCGACCTCATAACCAGCTAGTGAAAAAATATGCTGTAAATAGCTAGTCACTGACCCCTTACCATTCGTTCCGACAATATGGACAGCTGATAGCTTCTCCTGAGGATTCCCAAGTTCTTCCAATATCCAAGCCATCCGTTCCAAACCAGGCTTAATTCCAAATTTTAACTTGCTATGAATCCAATCTAAAGCTTCTTGATAATTCATTAGTGAATTTCCCAATACGACCAAAAATACTCATAAAATAAAGAAAAGTAAAACCGTCATTTCCGAACAAAATCTTTTCACAATGAGTTTTTGGTCTATGTTTTACCCTTTCTGTCTTGACTTTACAATAATACTTCTATTATAGCACAAGAAATCACTAAAAAACTTGATAGTCAGACTTTCTTTAAATAAAGTTTCATACTGAAGACAAAGCCCCTTCCCCTTGGAAACAACAGTTTCTAAGGGCTTTTTGTATGGAGCAGTACAACAGAGATAATAACAAGCTAGAAGTGAGGATATGTTCCATAACGAAAATCCAGACTATAATCGAGATGACTTGGTACCAGAAGATCATTTGTTACGCTAGAGAGGATATTTTATCCAGCTTTATTTAACAATATATAATGATTTTGACTTCAATAACTTGAAAAAATAGAATGAGGTTATATAATATCTATCTTATTAAAGCCCACGAACGCTATTACACACAGAAAAATATGGTTAGCATTCTCCAAATCTGTCTTTGCTAAATAGCGTGCAGTTACTTCTCCTTGTTGAATAAAATACTTCCTATGCATACCATCTAATATTCCAACTTCAACTATCAGAGTATAATAAGTCCCATTGATTTCTAAAATAATATTCCCTATTGAAGTTTCTTGCGGATAGCCATCACTAGAAATGAAAACTTGTTCCTTATCAGAATTAGGAATATGAGGGCGATAACTTATTTTAAAATAGGTAAAAGGGGAATCACACGCTTCTTCTCTTTGAACCAATTTAGCCTGTAAAAACGTTGAGGGCAAATCTAGTGTCTTAAGCAATTCTGAAATTTTATCTAAAAATTCTGTTTCAGAAAAAGGCCATCCAAAAAATCGAGCCGAACTTTTTTAAACGCTTTGTATGCTCTTTAGGGAAAATTACCTTTTTTGTGTCATCTTAGCAGCTGTTAAAATATCGAATGGGGGCTGTGATTTATACAAAAAAGCAGTGTTTCTCTGTACTCACTTTCCCATTCACTATTCCAAGTAATCCCCCCCCACCAACACCGTATATTGCTTGATCATCCTTCACCTGAATTGTTCTAATAGCAACGTTAAAAATTGCTCTGTCATCGTGAGGCAAACACATTCCAATAAAATCACCCTAAAATACGTCCCGTATCATTTCTTAGAAGATTGACAATCATCATATTTTCAGAGCGATTCTTACTATCATTAGCTAACCAATGTTTATTTCTAAAATCTTGCGCATCATTAATCCCACGAGCAATGGTAGCTTTCATTGGACGTATTGTCAATTTTGAACCATTTTTTCAAAAAATAATTCTGGACTCATTGATAAGATGGCAAAATCATCATGTTCAATATACTAATTATATTTGGCACCTTGTTCAATCACTATCCGATTGTAAAGCTCAAAAAGATTCGAATTAATTCTATTATGAAGTTGTACAGTATAATTAACTTGATAAATATTTCCCTGACGAATTTGTTGTCTAATTTCTGAGATAGCTTTCTCATATTCATCTTTATCCGTCTTAGATTCCCAAACTTGTGGCATTGTGATATTCATCTCGTCATCAAGAGGAAAAGTCTTTACAGAAAAATTGTTTTCAAATACTTTTCCTGCCTCATAACTGACATAACCAACAACACAATATCCTTGTGAACTACCTTCTTAAGAATAGCATCTACATCACCAATTAACTTTGTTGCTAATATTCTTACTGGATTTTCAAAAATTAATTGGTGTCCCAACTCTTTGAAATCAACCACAGTCTTTTTATGCATCCAAACTCCTTGTCTTTACCTGCTTTTCTTCCGCAACGACATCAGCTGTCCTAAGATAAAAATAGCAATCGCTATCCAGATGAAAATAAAACCACTAACTTCTCCATTGCCTACCTTTTCGTGAAAAACGAACACGGCTATTGCCAGTTGAATTGTGGGATTGATGTACTGGATAAACCCAATGATATTCAACGGCGCACGTTTTACCGCTTCTGCAAACAGCAACAAAGGGATCGCTGTCACAATGCCAGATGCTAAAAGTAACACGTTTTCTAGCAAGCTATAATCTAATAAAGTTTCTTTTGAAAAGAATAGCAAATAGATAAGCACAAAAGGGGCGACAACACTACTTTCTACCAACATAGCAACGTCACTGGATAACTTGACATTTTTCTTAACCAGTCCATACAAAGCAAAGGTAACTGCTAACAGTATCGAAACAAGAGGCGGTTGCCCTGTATTAATTGCTAAAATTCCCACACCAATGCCTGCAATGATAATCGCAGCAGTCATCCATGGACTCAATCGTTCATGTAGGAAAACTAATGCTAATAATATTGACACAAGGGGCATAATATAATAGCCAAAACTAGCTTGTGTTGCCTGCTGGTGACTAACTGCAAAGATATAAGTTAACCAATTCAATGCAATCAAAAAACTTGCCAAAACAGCCATAGCAAGTTCTTGCTTATGACTGATAAGTTGGCGAATTTCACCACGGTATCGCTCCTTATTTTTGGATAAAACCATGTAAACCAACATTGTTAAAACAGTAAAAATAATGCGATAAGAAAAGGTGTTATATGAATTAACACCTGAAAGTAATTTCCAATAAAGGGATAAAAAGCCCCACAAAATATAGGTTATTAAGCCAAACAAAATCCCCAAATTAGTCTTTTTCAACAAAAACTCCTTTAGTATCAACGTGAAGTGCGACAACTTCACCATCCAAAGCAAGCGCTGCAAGACGCTCAACAAGCTCTGCTTCTTTTGCTTTTGGAGCCAAGACCATAATCGTTGGACCTGCACCAGATAGGTAAGTTGCATAGGCACCAACCTTGTGAGCTACTTCTTTAATCGGTGCAAATTCTTTAACTAATTTTTGGCGGAAACGTTCATGGAAAAGGTCAGCTTCAATCGCTTTTCCAGCTTTTTCCAAATCACCTGTTAGAAGCGCTGCAATAGCTACATTGGCAATTGATGAGGCAGCAACAGCTTCCTTATAAGAAAACTCATTTGGCAATACATTGCGGCTATCGCTAGTCTTTAATTCATAATTAGGAATGAACGCCACAAAAGAGGCTTCAGGAAAGGCAACAACGGCACTATTGACCTTTTCATTAACATAAGATGAAATAACAAGATTACCAAAAATAGCTGGCGCAACATTGTCTGGATGCCCTTCAATTTTTGTCGCAATCACCAATTTTTCATCAGCTGAAAGCTGCAAATGAGCCAGCTGATTAGCTAACTCAATTCCAGCTACAATAACTGATGAAGACGACCCTAATCCTCGTGCCAATGGGATATCTGAAACCATTTTAATACGATGTGGTTGTAGGTCAGCTTTCACTTGTAAAGCTGTCGTAATCAAAAGATTCGTTTCGTCACTAGGAACATCCCCCAAATCATGTAAAACCTCCCATCTTTCAGAAAGCTCTAAAATCTCAATCGTTAAGTACTTAGAAACCGCTACGCCGACCGAATCAAAGCCTGGTCCAACATTAGCAGAGGTTGCTGGTACTGTAATTTTCATATCATTATCATACTCAAAAGTAGTCTTGAGCTTTTCCTTTCACTTAATCAGTTATTATTATTCGCCTAATACTTTAAGTGTATTAACCACTTGGAAATCTTCTACTGCTTCCAATTTAGCTGTTACATCAGCCAACTGTGTTTTACTCATTGAGTGTGTGATGATAACCACACGCGCACGTGTACCATTGGCTTTTTGTTGAAGCACTTGTTCAAATGAAATATCTTCAGAATTGAAAATTTCAGCTAAACGAAGCAATTGACCTTTTTTATCGGGGGTATTAATCGCAAAGTAATAGTGACTCTTCACATCAGCGGGATTTGCCAATTTTGTTTCACGAACAAATTCATTAAATGGTTTCCCAACATTACCGTCTTTAATACGACGACAAATACGGATAATATCAGCAGTTACAGACGTTGCTGTTGGTTTTTGACCAGCACCAGGTCCATAATACATTGATTCCCCGATACCGATTGACTCCACAAAAACAGCATTCATAACATCGTTGACACTAGCAAGTGGATGTGCTTTTGGCAAAAAAGTCGGTGAAACTTCTGCTGAAATACCTGATTCAACTTCACGTACATCTCCGACCAATTTGATGACATAGCCAAGTTCTTGAGCGACAGCAACATCATCTGGTGTGATTGTTGTGATTCCCTTATGTGCAACATCATCAAAATCAATCGTCATTCCAAAACCAAATTGGCTTAAAATAACAGCTTTATAGGCTGCATCGATACCTTCGACGTCATTTGTTGGGTCACTTTCAGCATAACCAAGATCTTGAGCTGTTTTAAGAGCATCTTCGTAAGTCCAACCTTCGTCAACCATTTTAGTCATCATAAAGTTAGATGTACCATTAAGAACACCCAAAATACGTGTAACTTTATCAGAAGTAAGCGAATTAGCAAGTGTACGAAGAATTGGGATACCACCAGCGACAGCTGCTTCATAATAGAAAGCAACACCCTTGTCTTTAGCAAGTTCAATTAATTCTTTACCATGAGTGGCAATCAAGTCTTTATTGGCAGAAACAACATTCTTTCCTGCTTCAAGTGCTTTTGTAATAAATGTACGAGCAGGCTCAATACGTCCCATTAATTCAATAACAATGTCAATGCTATCATCACTCAAAATGTCATCAATATTTGTAACGAAATTATAATCATTTCCAGCAGCTAATAAACGATTTCTTTCGTCATCATCTTTGACAAGAACCTTAGTGATTTCAATCCTGTCATGGGCTGCTTCAGTAATTTTTGATGGATTTTCTTTCAAAAGGAAAGGAACACCACTGGCAACAGTACCAAAACCGAGTAAAGCAATTTTTATTGACATCTTTTTCTCCTTAATAAGCAAATTTCGAACAGAAATTGAACTAAAGTACCCAATTTCATTTGTTTATGTTTGTTATCATTAAATAAGACGCAGTGGTTGAGTGGGTTCTAATTCGCTGATCAATCAGCTTTTACAACCCTACTCAAACTGTGCGGAAGTGGAAATAAAACAGTTCAGTGAACTGTTTTAGGCAACAATAAGAAATTAAAACTTATTGAAAAATCAAGTTTCAAAGAAACTACTGATCTCTGTCCCACTCTCAAATAAAAACATTTCCTACATTATACCATAAAATTATTCAGAATTTACAGAAAAATAACGTCCTTTGAAAATCTTTCCATAATTTACAATAAACAGTTCCCTTTGTCTTAAAAAAATAGTACAATAGGAGTAGACTTTTGCGAGGAGATCGTTAAATATTATGGAAAAACGTCGTCAACATCAAAAACATAGCAACAAGCCATTAGCTATTATAAATATTATTCTATTAATAGCCTGTATTGTCGCAAGTGTTTTTCTTTTTATAGCTTTAAAGGAGAACAACTTCATTTTTTCAACAACTAAAACCGAACAAGTGTCATCATCAAGTGCTAGCCATACAAATACTACCACAACTTCTTCTGCATCAACGGTGACAAGCGACAGCTCTTCTGCTAATACCAATGAGAACGAGGTTAACTGGGTAAAACAGGATTCAAATGTCTCTGTACCCATTCTTATGTATCACGCTATCCACGTTATGGCTGCGGAAGAAGCTTCAAATGCTAATCTCATCGTCGATCCGACAACATTTGAAAGCCATATTCAACGTCTTTCTGAAGAAGGTTACTACTTTTTAACACCTGAAGAAGCCTACAAAGTTTTAACCGAAAATGTGCTTCCAAACGACAATAGTAAAATTGTTTGGTTAACGTTTGATGATAGTCTTTGGGATTTTTATGACAACGCTTACCCTATCTTACAAAAATACGGTGCAAAAGCAACAAACAATGTCATTACAAGCACTGTTGGAAATAGCGGAAATTTATCACTTGATGAAATGTTAGAAATGAAAGCAAACGGCATGTCTTTCCAAGACCACACCGTGACACATCCCGACTTATCAGCTAGTGATAACGCAACTCAGACTTCTGAAATGGAGGATTCTAAAAACTATCTCGATACCAATCTTAATCAAGATACTATCGCTATCGCCTATCCAGCTGGGCGTTATTCTGACACAACACTTCAAATTGCAGCAAACCTTAATTATAAACTCGGCGTAACGACCAACGAAGGTATTGCCAGTGCTAGCGACGGCTTATTATCATTAGACCGTATCCGTATCTTGCCGACAACAACTGCTGATAGCCTTATCGCAAGTATTAGCTAACATATCATAAAAGCCCCCTTTCAAAAAAAGAGGGCTTTCTTGCTATAATCGCATTGGTATCAGCTTATTGCTATTTATTTTTCTTATGATTTTTAACGAAACTATATATTAAGAAAGCTAAATTTCCTAAAAAAAGCGCCGACCATAAATACACAAATACCATATTTAAATGGGCAATATTGTAAATAATTGCCACAAAGAAAATAATCAAATAGATGACTGACATGTAATAAAAAGAATTATTTTGCATACGTCACAGCTCCTTCAACCTGTCATATCTCATCATAATTTTAGAAAGACTGTCTATTATTGGGCAGGGATCTAAAATTTTTTCGCATTACAGAAGAAACTTACCAAAACTAGATAAAACGAAGCTTAATTGGATTAAAATTTTATACTTATCTTATCATTTTGTAAAAACATTTTTATGTGGGCATTATTTTATCTATATTTTAGATTAGAGTGATAGAATGAGATTAATATATAGCTATAAAAACAAGAAAATGAAAGCTATGAGGACATCAAAATTAAGGATGTTCTTGATTTGTCAGACGTTTCAAGACGAACATTTTACCGGCATTTTGCCAATAAAAATGAATTGCTAAATCACTATTTTGAACAAATTATCAATCGTTACCTTACTGAAAGAAAGTATTTTACCGAAACGGATAATTTTCAGGATATGTTGGCTAAATCAATGAACTTTTAGCATCAAGAACGTGAAATATTGCATATCTTGATAAAACACCAACACTACATTTTTTCTTTCACCAATTCAACGAGCATGCTAAGGAAGTTTATATGAGCATCACACTTCCATGGTTCGCTTATAGCGGAGAAATCGATAAAAAGAACTATACAAAATCTAGTTTGCTATAGAGTCTGTTTTTTTATTCTAAACAATTTGATCCTTTTTGAACACAAAAAAATCGCTACTCCTAGGAATAGCGATTTAATAAGGTTCATTAGCCTACTTGAGTAGTCACCCTATTATTTAAGAGTAATTGAAGCTCCAGCTTCTTCAAGTTTAGCTTTGATTTCTTCAGCTTCCGCAGTTGCAACGCCTTCTTTAACGTTAGCAGGTGCACCATCAACAAGAGCTTTAGCTTCTTTAAGACCAAGACCTGTAACTTCACGTACAGCTTTGATAACAGCAACTTTTTTGTCACCAGCTGAAGTCAATTCAACGTCAAATGAGTCTTTAGCAGCACCAGCGTCAGCAGCACCACCAGCAGCTACAGCAACAGGAGCAGCTGCAGTTACACCAAATTCTTCTTCGATAGCTTTTACAAGGTCGTTCAATTCAAGGATTGAAGCTTCTTTAATTTCAGCAATAATGTTTTCAATGTTCAATGCCATTATAGATTCCTCCAAAATATTAATTGTTTTAATTAGATAATTGTTTGTAGCGTTAAGCTACCATACGCATTAAGCCGCGTCGTCTTCTTTGTTGTCTGCAACTGCTTTGACAGCAAGTGCAACATTGCGAACTGGTGCTTGAAGTACAGAAAGGAGCATAGAAAGAAGTCCTTCGCGGTTTGGCAATGTAGCAAGGGCAAGGATTTCTTCTTTTGAAGAAACAGAACCTTCGATTGCACCACCTTTGATTTCAAGTGCTTCAGCATCTTTCGCAAAATCATTGATAATTTTAGCAGGAGCAACAACATCCTCGTTAGAGAAGGCTACTGCTGATGGTCCAACGAAAAGATCTTTCATATCGCCAAGACCAGCTTTTTCAGCTGCACGAGTCAAAATTGAGTTTTTGATGACTTTGAACTCAACGCCGCTTTCGCGAAGATTACGACGAAGAACTGTATCTTGCTCAACTGTAAGACCACGTGAATCTACAACAACGATAGATGCAGCAGCTTTCATTTTTTCAGCAACAGCTTCAACTTGCTCAGCTTTTTTAGCAATAATTGCTTCACTCATTAGTTTTACCTCCGTAATTATTTTTGGGCTAGGTACAAAAAAATTCGCACCTAAACCTAGACACGAAAGTACAAATACGTTATTTCATCATTACGTTTTGTGCCTCGGCAGGAATATTATGAGCACGGCTCCCCTGCTGTCTTAGGTCAGTTTCATTACAAAACCTTAATTATTATATCCAATATTTCTCCTTGTGTCAACACTTTTTATGAAATATTTTATTCTTTTCATGTTTTTAAACATCCTTTAAAGATGGGGAAAATTCAAAAACAGATTATAGTATCGGTTTAACTTCGTATAAAACGCTTCCTTTTAAAAAATCATATTTTTTGCATATAAATATTTGACTTTTTCTGACCAATAGTATATTATAGCATCAGAAGGTGATTGATAGGAACAATTAAGAAATCTCTTTAAATGCGACCTCTCTACTACGATTTGTAAAGACTAAAGAGATTTAACCTTCCAGATACTAAATCGTACAATAGTATCACTTTAGAAAATATGATTGAAAAGAGGTAATATTTATGGCAAATAATAATTTTTACGGAAGAAATCCTTTTGGAAATATGGATGATATTTTTAACGAACTTATGAGTAACATGGGCGGGTACAATTCAGAAAACAGACGCTATTTGATTAATGGGCGCGAAGTTACTCCTGAAGAATTTGCACAATATCGCCAAACAGGTAAGCTCCCTGGAAACGCGGAATACCAAGAAGGGGCGCCTAGTTCTGCTCCTAAAGAAGATGGTATCTTGGCAAAATTAGGAACAAACTTGACCGAACGCGCACGCGCTAACGAACTCGACCCTGTTATTGGGCGTAACAAAGAAATCCAAGAAACTGCTGAAATCTTGTCACGTCGTACTAAAAACAATCCTGTCCTTGTTGGGGATGCAGGTGTTGGTAAAACAGCCGTTGTCGAAGGCTTAGCGCAAGCTATTGTCAATGGTGATGTGCCAGCAGCTATCAAAAATAAAGAAATTATTTCTATTGATATTTCTAGTCTTGAAGCTGGCACACAATATCGTGGTGCTTTTGAAGAAAATATCCAAAACCTTGTCAAAGAAGTTAAAGACGCTGGTAATATCATTCTCTTCTTTGATGAAATCCACCAAATTTTAGGCGCAGGGTCAACTGGTGGCGACTCTGGTTCGAAAGGCTTAGCTGACATTCTCAAACCTGCACTTTCTCGTGGTGAATTGACCGTTATCGGTGCAACAACTCAAGACGAGTATCGTAATACTATTTTGAAAAATGCTGCGCTCGCTCGCCGTTTCAACGAAGTTAAAGTAAATGCTCCTTCTGCTCAAGATAGCTTTAACATTTTAATGGGAATTCGTGATTTATATGAAAAACACCACAACGTTATTCTCCCCGATAATGTGTTAAAAGCCGCTGTTGATTTTTCAATTCAATATATCCCACAACGTAGTTTACCAGATAAAGCTATTGACTTGATTGATATGACTGCTGCTCATTTGGCTGCTCAACACCCTGCAACTGATGTCAAATCTCTTGAAAGGGAAATTGCAGACCAAAAAGAAAAACAAGAAAATGCTGTGGCTAAAGAAGATTACGAAGCAGCTCTCAATGCCAAGGTTCGTATCGAAGAATTGCAAAAACAAATTGACAACCATACGGAAGGGCAAAAAGTTACAGCTACCGTTAATGATGTGGCAGAATCTGTCGAACGATTAACTGGTGTTCCCGTGTCAAATATGGGAGCAAGTGATATTGAACGCTTGAAAGAATTAGCTAGCCGTTTGAAAGATAAAGTCATAGGACAAGATGAGGCTGTTGAAGCCGTCTCACGTGCCATTCGTCGTAACCGTGCTGGTTTTGACGAAGGTAATCGACCAATTGGTAGTTTCCTCTTTGTCGGTCCTACTGGCGTTGGTAAGACAGAGCTTGCTAAACAATTAGCCCTTGATATGTTTGGCTCAAAAGATGCTATTATCCGCCTTGATATGTCTGAATACTCTGATCGCACAGCCGTTTCTAAATTAATCGGTACAACTGCTGGCTATGTTGGCTACGACGACAATAGCAACACGCTTACTGAACGTGTTCGTCGTAACCCATACTCAATTATTCTTCTTGATGAAATTGAAAAAGCTGACCCTCAAGTCATCACACTTCTTCTCCAAGTTTTGGATGATGGTCGTTTGACAGACGGTCAAGGTAATACGATTAACTTTAAAAATACCGTCATCATTGCTACCTCTAATGCCGGATTTGGCAATGAAGCTTTGACTGGTCAAGATGATAAAGACAAGAAAATTATGGATCGTATCGCCCCATACTTCCGCCCTGAATTTCTTAACCGTTTCAACGGCATTATTGAATTCTCTCACTTGACTAAAGAAGATTTGAATGACATTGTTGACTTAATGCTTGACGAAATTAGCAAGACTATTGCCAAGAAAGGCATTGATTTGGTGGTTAGTGATGCTGCTAAACAACACCTTATCGAAGAAGGTTATGATGAAGCCATGGGTGTTCGACCACTCCGCCGTGTCATTGAACAAGAAATCCGCGATAAAATCACTGATTTCTATCTCGATCACACAGATGTTAAACACCTTAAAGCTGACATGGTTGACGGAGAACTAGTCATCAGCGAAAAATAATCCGTATTTTAAACACTCCTATTAAGCTCAACTCACAGAAGTTGGGCTTTTTCTATGGTATTTTGATAAAATAGAATAACTAAAAAGTTTACAAAGGATAATGATATGCAACTCACACTTTATAATCTTTATCAAAAAATGCTAACACATATGGGCGCAACGAATTGGTGGTCTGCTGATTCCAAGCAACAAATCATCATTGAGGCTATTCTCATTCAAAATACGACTGAATTAAACGCTACTAGGGCTTCACAACTTATCAGAGCAGCTAGCAACTACGATTTGCAAGTGCTGGTGAATATACCTAAAGAAAACTTAGAAGAACTTGTCCGCCCTGCTGGTTTTATGAAAAATAAAAGTAAGGCTATTCAAGAAGTAGCTAGTTGGTATTTGGCGCATGAGGAAAATCCCGCAAAGATTGTTCAACAATATGGTAGCTCACTGCGAAAAGTCTTATTGTCTTTGCACGGTGTTGGACCAGAAACTGCTGATGTTCTCATGGCTTATATCTTTGACCAGCCGCAATTTATCGCTGATAAATACGCTCGTACATTATTTACACAATTAGGAATTAATGATTTAACTGACTATAAAAGCTTAGCAATATTGCTTGCAGAACTTCCGCAACCATTTACCTTTGCGGATGCACAAGAATTCCACGGATTAATTGATGAGTTTGGCAAACAATATTTTCATCCTGTCGAGGACTTTCAGAAAAGTTTTCTGGCAGGCGACCAGTTGATTTTGAAATAAGTGTCATTTTTTCTGAAAATGAGCTAGTTAGCTGTTTGAGAAAGTGCTACAATGAAAGTATTGAGCTTATTGTAGAAAGAAGGAAATGATGTGAATGAATTAGAATATATGCCTCAAAACAGTCGCTTTGAGGCCATTTTACTTGGCTTTTTGGGAGGCGCTTTAGATGTCTATTGTCAAATACAATTCGACACCTTGGTCGCAACTCAGACTGGTAATATTCTTTTTCTAATCGCCGATATTAGTCACAGTCCATTGCAGCAAACGCTGATTCGCTTATTTTCTGTTCTTTTCTTCTCGATTGGTTTCATGTTTGGTTTGCATATACGTGCCAATGCCAAAACAGCCTTTTGGAGAGTTTATGCTCTGCTACCGTTGTTGATTGTCACAATGATTTTGCCACTATTGCCAGATATTCGTTTACTTTGGGTTGTCTTGCTGGCACTAGCAACTGGGCTATTAACCTTGACATTTTCAGGTAGTCAGATTGAATCACACGCTTATTCTATTCTGATGACGTCTGGGAATTACCGTAAAATGATAACAGCTTGGCATCAGTATTTTAATGCCGATGAAAAAACGTGTGCTATGAAGCGCCAAGCTATCAATTACTCCCTTGTTGTTATTAGCTTTGTCATCGGCGCAATCACGACAGCTATTTTATATCATTTTACACATGAAAAAACTATCTGGATAGTAACACTAAATCTCGCTTGCATTATCTACCATTATTCAAGTGTCGTTGTCCGCTATCGTTTGCAAGCTTGTAATATTTGATATTAAAAAACACCCCTAAATTAGTACCAATACTAGTCTAGGGGTATTTTAGGTAAATGATGCTAAAGTAGCATCCAGTCATTATTCAATAGGATAGCACAAAATGGTTTTGAGCTTATCTTTGCTAACACGATTTTCATTATTCAAGTAAATTTCTCTATGATAATTTTTTGAACGCTTTACATTAGTTTCTTTAGCAAATAAATCCATTTTTTGAAAAGAGATAGGTTCATCATCATAAGCACCTATGTGAAGAATTTCTACACAATTTTCAGCAGGGATTGTCTCAAAATAAATTTGCTCATCCTGATTTTATCATCTCATATATTTTTACTTTATCTTCATAACTTAATTTCATATAAAAACACTTCAAAAGTTAGATTTTTTCTGTCTAACTTTTGAGGTGCAGTTCAAAACCCAGCCTCTTATCATAATTCATCTAAAATACTATCCCAAGATTCATCTAAACCTGTGCGGTCAACGGATGAAAAGATAATAAATTTATCTGATTTATTAAAGTTTAATTTCTTTTTGATTGCTGATTCGTGCTTGTTCCATTTGCCACGTGGAATCTTGTCAGCTTTTGTGGCAACGACAATAACGGGAATCTCATAATATTTTAGGAAGTCGTACATTTGAACGTCATCAGCGCTTGGTTCATGACGCAAATCAACCAAGCTGACAACGGCACGCAAATTATCACGACTTACCAAATATTCTTCAATCATCTTGCCCCATTTGGCGCGTTCTGATTTAGAAACTTTGGCATAGCCGTAACCAGGCACATCGACAAAACGCAATTTATCATCAATATTATAGAAGTTAAGCAATTGGGTTTTTCCTGGCTTACTAGATGTACGAGCTAGGTTCTTACGCCCTAAAAGGGTATTAATAAAGCTCGACTTTCCAACGTTTGAACGCCCAGCAAGCGCAATTTCTGGTAAATCATCTTGCGGATAATGGGATTTATTGGCTGCGCTCAACAGAAGCGAAGCGTTGTGGGTATTTAAATACTCAGTCATCGTCAGCTCCTTACGCAATTTCCAAAATTGGTTTATCTTTGCCTTCAACAGCCGCTTTAGTGACACGAACCTTGGTCACTTCTTCTTGGCTAGGAATTTCAAACATGATATCCATCATAGTTTCCTCAATAATTGAGCGTAAACCACGAGCTCCTGTCTTACGTTCAATGGCTTTGTTAGCAATAGCTTGCAAAGCATCTTTATCAAATTCTAGTTCAACACCGTCATATGATAATAGCGTTTGATATTGTTTAACCAAGGCATTACGTGGTTCTGTCAAGATACGAACCAAATCATCAGCCGTCAACTGTTCAAGTGCCGCTACAACTGGCAAACGTCCGATAAACTCTGGAATCAAGCCAAATTTTTGAATATCTTCTGAAATGATTTCTTGCATATAAGAAGCATTTTCATCAATTTTACGGTTATTTTGGCCAAAACCGATAACCTTTTCACCTAAACGTTGTTTGACAATATCCTCGATACCATCAAAAGCACCGCCGACAATGAATAGGATATTTTTAGTATCAATTTGAATCATTTCTTGGTTAGGGTGCTTACGTCCACCTTGAGGTGGTACGCTAGCAACTGTTCCTTCAATGATTTTAAGAAGTGCTTGTTGAACACCTTCACCTGAAACATCACGTGTAATTGAGACATTTTCGCCTTTTTTAGCGATTTTATCAATTTCGTCCACGTAAATAATACCGCGTTCTGCGCGTTCGATATTAAAATCAGCTGCTTGAATTAATTTCAAAAGGATATTTTCAACATCTTCACCAACGTATCCTGCTTCTGTCAATGATGTCGCATCAGCAATCGCAAACGGTACATTCAATGTTTTAGCCAAAGTTTGAGCTAAGAATGTTTTTCCTGAACCTGTAGGACCAATCATCAAAATGTTTGATTTTTGCAAATCAACATCTTCTTCGTTGCGACTTTCCGCAAAAGAAACACGTTTGTAATGGTTATAAACAGCTACGGCAAGCGCGCGTTTGGCACGGTCTTGACCAACGACATATTCGTCAAGAGTTGCTAACAACTCTTTAGGTTTTGGAACTTCCGCTAAATCTGCAAGAACTTCTTCAGCAAGTTCTTCTTTGATAATTTCTTGTGACAAAGCCACGCACTCATTACAGATAAAAACATTGTTTCCTGCAATGATTTTTTTTACTTCATCTTGGCTTTTTCCACAGAATGAGCAATAAACTTTTACATCATTTGTTCGATTTCCAACCATCTTTTATTCTCTCTAATTCTATTCTCTCTAAATTAAAATAAGGTACCATACACGGCATGAATGGTATTGACTATATTTGTAAAGGCATTTAAAAACAAAAGAACTGCCAATCCATATCGTTTTTTTCTAAGTGCTGGGAGGGCACATAAAATACAAATAACCGCTAAGAAAGCCGTGAATACACCAAAAATACTTCTTTGCATTCCTATCTCCCTATTTTATTTTTCTAAGACTGTAATGGTAAAGTCGTAGGCGTTTTTATCATCTTTTTCGTTGAAGGTTTCAGAGACTTTTCTAAAGCTTGTCAAATCAACGTCTGGGAAATACGTATCACCTTCAAAAACACCATGAACCGTTGTTTTAATAATAGCATCACAATGCGGTAGAAAAGCTTTATATATACTAGCCCCACCAACGATATAAAGGGTCTTATCCTGCTTTTTAAACCAATCAAAAACCTCGTCCATGTCATGAACGATTCTTACACCATCTGCTTCAAAGGACTTGTCTCTTGTTAAAATCAATGTTTCGCGTCCTAGAAGAATACGGCGATTCATTCCGTCAAAGGTTACACGCCCCATTAAAAGGGCTTGTCCCATGGTTGTTTCTTTAAAGTGTTTTAATTCTTTTGGTAAACGCCATGGCAAGCCGTCATTTACTCCGATTAAACGATTTTCATCTTCTGCCCAAATGGCAACGATTTTCTTTGTCATACAGTCCTCTCATTTCGTCTATTTCATTTTATCAGATTTCCCTAAAAAATACAGAAATGTGATACGGAAACGACCACAAAAGAGGGATTAAATAGCCAAATCAAATTTTATTTGTGGTTTAACTGGCTCATAATCAACTAATTCAAAATCTTCTGGTTTAATATCAAAGAAATCTGTTCCGTCTGGCACGTTGAGTACCAAACGTGGTTTACAATCCGTAGATTCGCGAGAAAGCAATTCTCGAGCTTGCTCGAATTGATTATCGTAGATATGCAAGTTATTGACAAAGTAGAAGAATTTTCCCACTTTCCAACCAAAATGCTTAGCAATCATCATTTGAAGGGCAACATATTGCATAGCATTGATGTGGTGTGAAACAAGCATATCATTTGAACGTTGAGTCAAAGTTGCATCAAGGTAAATCTCACCGTCAACACGACGCACATCATACATTGTTTGAAAAGCACATGGCAAAAGTCCGTCTGTATTTTCAAAAGCTTCGTAATCCCAAAGTGAGATGACATTGCGACGATTCCATGGATTTTCCTCTAATTGTTTCAATATTTTACGGATAATGTCGTGTTTTTTGACAACAGCACCATAACGTTCGCCAATCGTTCCAGAGTTGTCAACTTCCCAGTCATTCCAATATTTGACATTGTATTTATCATTTAAAACTGATAAATCATTCGTTTGGTCTTGATAAATCCAAAAGATTTCGCGAATAGCACTTTTAATCGGAATAGGGCGGAGGGTTGTAATCGGAAATTCCCCCTTACTCAAATCATATTCAGCAAACACTCCCGTAACGTATTTTGAATTAGCTTGTCCACCGCTTTGGTAAACAGGGCGAGCATTTTCTGAAAAGACACCTTCTTCCATAATTTTTTTGATATTTTCTTTAAAAATCACATCAGCTTTTGTCATGCCATTCACTCCTTTGGATTTTTTGATTTTGTAAAAAAAATCATTCTTTCCTATTTTATCTGAAATAAACAAAAAAAGCTAGTATTTTTCTTGTATTCAAAATATTTTGCCATTACTTTGACGAATGAAATAAATAATTTTTTTGTAGAGCATTTTCACAACTTTATGGTAGAATTATCTTTGGACATTTAGTCACTCAATTAATAATAATCACGAACTCAATATGCCATAAGACATTTGAGCTCATTATGAGTTAGCTAGGCAGGTACTCGTAAACATTGTAGTATCAGGTGAGTTCAATCATTCAGAAAGGTTTATTCATGAAAATCGGTATTGATAAAATCGGGCTTGCGACATCACAATATATGCTAAACATGGATGATTTAGCTGAAAGTCGTCAAGTTGACCCTGAAAAGTACAGCAAAGGTTTGCTGTTAAGAACGCTTAGTATTGCACCTGTCAATGATGACATTGTAACTCTTGGTGCTTCTGCTGCTGACAGCATTCTTACTGATGATGACAAAGAAGCCATTGATATGGTTATCGTTGCGACAGAATCATCTGTTGACCAAAGTAAAGCGGCAGCAACTTGTATTCACAACCTTTTGGGAATTCAGCCTTTTGCACGTAGTATCGAGATGAAAGAAGCTTGTTACAGTGCGACAGCAGCGCTTGATTACGCTCGCTTACACGTTGAAAAACACCCAGAATCAAAAGTCCTCGTTATTGCTTCTGACATTGCTCGTTACGGAGCCCACACTTCAGGGGAACCAACGCAAGGTGCTGGTAGCATTGCCATGCTTATCTCACAAGACCCACAAATTTTGCTCTTAAATGATAATTTCGTTGCTCAAACACGCGACATTATGGACTTCTGGCGTCCTAATTATTCAACAACGCCTTATGTCAATGGTATTTATTCAACCAAACAATACCTTGATATGTTGAAAACGACATGGGCAGAATTTCAAAAACGCTTTAATACATCACTTTCTGATTTTTCAGCTTTCTGTTTCCACTTACCATTTCCAAAATTAGCCCTTAAAGGCTTTAATAAAATTATGGATAAAACATTGCCAGCTGATTTGCAAGAAAAACTTAAAGCTAACTTTGAAAGTTCTATCCTTTATAGTAAACAAGTCGGAAATATATACACTGGTTCACTCTTCCTTGGACTCCTTTCACTTCTTGAAAATAGTGAAAACTTGGTAGGCGGTGACAATATCGCTTTCTTCAGCTATGGAAGTGGCGCAGTTGCTGAAATTTTCACTGGAACATTGGTTGAAGGTTTCAAAGACAAACTTAAAAATAGCCGACTTCAAGAACTCAAACAACGTATTGCTCTTTCTGTTGAAGATTACGAAAGAATCTTCTTTGAAGAACCTGTTTTAGATGCTGACGGTAATGCTTCTTTTGCAAATTACAAAACTGGAACATTTGCCCTCAAAGAAATTCGTGGACACGAAAGAATTTATGGAAAAACAAACGAAATCGACTAAAGTTAACTGGAGTGGATTCTCCAAAAAAGCAATAACTGAACGTCTTGAACATTTGGAAAATAATCGTCTTTTAAGCACTGAAACGCTTAATGACTTAAAAGAAAATACCTTGCTATCGCTTGAAACAGCCAATCAGCTAACAGAGAATGTTTTGGGAACTTTCTCTTTGCCGTTTTCAGTTGCTCCTGATTTTCAGGTTGATGGTGCTACTTTCAACGTTCCAATGGTAACTGAAGAACCTTCAGTGGTGGCGGCGGCTAGTTTTGCAGCTAAAATCATCAAACGTTCAGGTGGTTTTAAGACCAAAGTTCATTCTCGAAAAATGATTGGTCAAGTTGCCCTTTATGATGTGGTAGACAAAGCTATCGCAAAAGAAACTATCTTGAATCATTCTGCGCAGCTATTGACCTTAGCCAATGAAGCTCACCCTTCTATCGTAAAACGTGGTGGCGGCGCTAGAGAATTGACTGTGGAAGAAAAAGATGAGTTTCTGATTGTTTACTTGACGGTTGATACACAAGAAGCTATGGGAGCCAATATGGTCAACACCATGATGGAGGCTTTAGTGCCTAGTTTGGAAGAACTTTCTGGCGGAAAAAGTCTAATGGCAATTCTTTCAAACTATGCAACGCAGGCGCTGGTTACCACCGAATGTCAAGTTGACCTTCGCTACCTCAGCCGCAACAAAACAGAAGCCCAAGCATTAGCAAGTAAATTCCAACTGGCAAGCAAACTTGCTCAAGTTGATGTTTATCGTGCTACCACACATAATAAAGGGATTTTTAATGGTATAGATGCCGTTGTCTTGGCAACTGGAAATGACTGGCGAGCTATCGAAGCAGGCGCTAACGCCTATGCTTGCAAAGACGGACAATACCGTGGTTTAGCAACTTGGTCATTTGATAAAGAGCAACAAGTACTTCGCGGTCAATTAACGCTCCCAATGCCAATCGCAACACGCGGTGGTTCTATCGGACTTAACCCAACCGTTAAAATCGCTCACGAACTATTAGGGCATCCAGATGCACAAACACTTGCAAAAATCATTGTTTCTGTTGGGCTAGCACAAAATTTCGCTGCCGTGAAAGCCTTGACTTCTACTGGTATTCAGGCAGGACACATGAAATTGCAAGCCAAATCATTAGCACTTCTTGCTGGTGCCACTGAAAACGAAGTTGGCAAAGTGGTTCAACAACTCTTGCAAGCACCACATATGAATTTAGAAACTGCCAAAACAATTCTAAAAAATCTGAAATAGACAAAGCGTCTGGAACCTCCCGGACGCTTTTTTATAACTGTAAATGAACGAAAAAGATTAAGTTTTCTGATTTTTTTGACATTATTTCTCCAAAATGAAGTTTTTTCTTGACAATATTTTTTAGAGATTATATAATCTAGTTATCGATACTAGATAAAGAGGTAAATAAAACTTTATGACAATGTCTTATCCAAAATGGTCTGAATTACCAGATATAGATTTATATTTAGATCAGGTACTGCTGTATGTCAACCAAATCGGCGAAGCCAATCATCAAAACGAAAAAGGATTAACGGCTTCTATGATTAACAATTATGTTAAACATGGGCATCTCGAAAAGCCGATTAAGAAAAAATACAGTCGTAAGCAGGTGGCACGATTAATTGTCATTACAAGTTTAAAAAACGTCTTTTCCATTCAAGAAATTAGCCAAACATTGGCGATTTTAACAGCGGACAACCAATCACAAAAACGTTATGATGATTTTGTTGCTTGCATGAATGGTGAAAAGATAGACGACTTACCTCCTGTTGTCGTTTCAGCTTGTCAAACATTGCAGCTGTATTACCAAACTCACCAATTAGTTCAAGAATTAGAAGGAGAAAAAGATGAATGCTAGCATGACTATGAAATTAAGTAAACGTCTTTCATTCGGCGAAGAAGTCGCAAATAGTGTCACTCACGCTGTTGGAGCTGTGGCAATGCTTGTCCTGCTTCCTATCACTGCCATTTATAGTTATCAACATTATGGTATAGAAGCAGCTGTCGGCATGTCTATCTTTGATATTAGCCTTTTCTTGATGTTTCTATCATCGACAATTTATCATTCTATGCAATATGATTCACCACAGAAATTCATTTTGCGGATTATCGACCACAGTATGATTTACATTGCTATTGCAGGGTCTTACACTCCTGTCGCTCTCTCTTTAGTAGGTGGCTGGCTCGGATATGTTATTATTATCTTGCAATGGGGCGCAACTATTTTTGGTATTTTATATAAAATTTTTGCCAAGAAGATTAATGAAAGATTCTCACTCTTTCTCTACTTGCTTATGGGCTGGCTAGTGATTTTCATTATTCCAAGCATTGTTAGCAAAACTGGTGTTGCTTTCTGGCTACTAATGCTTGCTGGTGGTCTTTCATATACTATCGGAGCAATCTTCTACGCTAGAAAACGTCCTTACGACCACATGATTTGGCATCTCTTCATTTTACTAGCTTCAGTGCTACATTACATTGCCATTGTTTATTACATGTTGTGATAAATTTAGTAATATATAAAAAACGTTGATTCAAAAGAATCAGCGTTTTTGGTTTGCTTCGTTTAATTTTCCGTACAGGAGATAATCTACCTGTCTAAGTTCGGCAATTGTTTTGCAATTCAGAGCACACATGATGAGGCGCAAGTCGTCTTTCCAGCCATTAATGATTGTGATGACTTCTTCAACAGAATATTTTTCGACGAGTTCTAGGATTGCTCGCGATACTCCTACCGCTTTTGCTCCTAAAACCAAGCATTTTATAATATCCAAAGGATGACGAACGCCACCAGACGCCAAGATTTCAATCTTATCAATCATCGGCTGAGCATTTAACAGCGTTTGGACCGTGCTTTGTCCCCACTCATCGAGGTAAGAACGATTATGCCCACGTTGATTTTCGATATAGGCAAAACTTGTGCCACCACGTCCTGAAATATCAACAGTTTTAATACCTAACTTGTGAGCCATTTCAATTGTTTTTAAATCCATACCAAAGCCGACTTCTTTAAGAATGACAGGAGCTGGCATTTTTGTGGCATAATCGGCGAGATTTTCTTTCCATTGGCGAAACTCACGTTCACCTTCTGGCATTAAAAGCTCTTGCATTAGGTTGACATGAACTTGGAGAAAAATGGGCTGCATTTCGTGAATAGTTTGTAGCCCTAATTCATAAGGTTTGTCAATTCCGATATTGGTCGCTAGCAGCAACTCTGGAAATTCTTCTTTGCTAGGATAAGAATCATCATGAGGATTTTTCAGCGCAGCACTGTAGGAGCCTGTAACCATAACAAGCCCCGTTGCTTGTGCAATTTGAGCCAATTTTTGATTAACAGCTCTGCCTTTTTCTGAACCGCCCGTCATGGCATTGATATAAAAAGGAAACTCAAAATCACGCCCCGCAAAATGGGTGTGCAAATCAATCTCACTTAAATCATAATCAGGAAGAGAATGATGAATCAACTCTATATCGTCAAAAGAATTATAAGGAGATTGATATTTTAAAGCGTACTTAATGTGTTCATCTTTGCGATTAATCATTCTTGGTTACCTCAATCCAAATTGGTCTGACTAAACTTAATTTATCTTTCATCACTTAATCTTTCTTGATATAGTATTTCAATACCAGCTTTCTGCCAACGTTGGGCGAGTTCGTGGCTGTCGCTTTCTGAGAATGATATTGCAATACCACAGTCGCCTCCGCCTGAGCCAGATGATTTTGCAATGACATCTAAACCTTTTTCAGCAGATTTCAACGCCTTTAATTTGTCGTTGTAAATAGCTGAGCTTAAACCGAGCAACAAATCACTAACTTTTTGCAGGCTTGCCTTAACAGCCATCTTATCACCCATTTGAAGGGCTTGCTTACAGATTTGAACATTTCTTTCTGTATCCTCAAGAAACGCTCTTGTAATGGCCGATTTGACTAAATTAATCATATCTTTTGAAATGGACGGTTGTTTTGTCCAGCCTACCAAGAAGTCACATAGTAACGCAGGTTTGATGATTTCGATACGATAGCCCCAGTCTTTAGCAAGTACAGTTTTGATGTCTTCTGTTGCAATCCACGTTGATACTTTTTGACGGTCAAAAGAGGTGAAAGCCACCAAATCATCGTAAGCAATACAAGCTATGTCGCCCATAGAACCATTGTCCCCCAGTTTTAAAAGCGTATAGGAAGCAAGCTTGAAAATGGTATCCGCTGATAACTTTAGCTCATAAAATGCGGACAAGGCTTTGAGCGTTAACACCGTCACTGAACCACTTGACCCAATGCCAAATTTCTTACCGTCACGCTCTAACTTTCCAGTAATATCGAGTTTAAATGCTGGTAAATCATGCAAAGATTTGTCAAGGTAAGTAGCCAGAGTGACAATGGTTTGCTGAATGAGCGCATAATTCTTATCCGCTGTCATATCAGTAGCGTAGTCAAACATATCTGAAAAAAGGGAAATTTTTTCGGCTTCTTTGACTATCGCTGTCATAGGAATGGGAATATTTTTCAAAATAGCAGTTTGCCCAGGGGTTAGTATGGCATATTCGCCTGCAATATAGAGCTTTCCACCTGTCTGCACACTAATCGTTTTCATCTGGTAACACCTTAGTACGTGATGCAATCACACGATAGTTTTCTTCAAAACGTTTTGTTAAGCGCTCTAAATCTTCTTCCAAACAAAGAACTTTAACATTTGGACCTGCATCCATTGTGAAATAGCATTTTTCACCTTGAGCGCGCAACGATTTAACAAAATCCATAGCTGTATAGGTCTCATTTGTCAAATAATTGAATGGTGGATTAGCGTGTGTATTAGTATCGTGCATGGCAAGTGCATTGCGTTCTGTCAATTCTCCAACTTTTTCAAAATCATTGGCTTCCAAATAAGCAAGCATATCCTTATAATCTTGCTCAGATTGTTTAACCCAATCTGCAAAAGTTGTTGACGTTTCAGCACAGCGTTTCATGCCTTCACGACTAGAAATTGGCTTCTTGCTATCGCTTAAAACAAGCATAATCATTGCTAATTTGAGATCAGTTTGCACTGGATAAATGTCTCCGCTGTCTTTATCCCACGCAGCAATCGGTCCAAAGAATGAACGCGATGATGACCCTGAAGCAAATTTGGCTTTTTGTGCCAACTCTGATTGATTTAAGCCAGTTTCGAAAAGTTCATTACAAGCCTTTACAAGCGCTGAAAGTCCACTTGAACTTGATGATAAACCTGCAGCGGTTGGCATGTTATTGCTAGTTTCAACTTTGACAAATTCGGAACGTCCACCACGGTATTGGTCGATAATGGCAGAAATTTTTGCGTGTTCTTTTTCATCTTGCAAGACACCATTGATGTAAAATTCATCATGACCAACCGATTGTGGTAAAAAAGAAACAGTTGTTGTGGTAAACATATTTTCCAGAGTCAAAGAAATACTGCTAGTTGCTGGAATCATCTTGATAGCGTCAGCTTTCCCCCAGTATTTGATAATAGCAATGTTGGCATATGATTTTACCGTTACAATTTTTCGATCCACGTTTGAACCGCTCCTCCTTCTTTTAATGCGTTACTTATTTTTTCTGCGTCAGCTTTGGTACTTGCAAGGGCAATAATACAGCCTCCAAGTCCGCCACCACTCATCTTGGCTCCAAGGGCACCATTTCCCAAAGAAAGCTTAACCAGTTGGTCGGAAACGTCAATGCTGACACCAATAGCTTGTAAATGAGCGTGTGCTTTGGTCATCATGTGACCAATTTTTTGAATATCTTTGTCTTGAATAGCTTTTTGAACAATTTCGGTTAAGTCGCCAAGGGCTGCTAGATGTGGTAAATTGGCCTCTTCTGCTTGAGCAACCTTCTCAACAGCTTCACGCGTATTACCATAAATTCCCGTATCTGCAATAACCAAATAAGCATCCAAATCTAAATCAAGGGTACTAAAACCGATGTTACGGATAAAAGTAATGGCTTTATCACTCAAACAAGTCTTGGCATCAAGCCCACTTGGATTTGAATGTGCAATAATCTCTGCTTTATTCACCAAAATTTCCAGAGTATTCATATCAATGCTTTGCTCAAAATAATCAAAAACAGCACGGATAGCTGCGATAGAAACCGCTGCTGATGACCCCATGCCACGTTTTTGTGGAATTTCAGAACGAATCGCATAGGTAATGGAAACATCTGTGTGATTTAGGTACTCTAACGCCGCATAAACGGCAGTTGATAACGTATCATAAAAATCAAAGTGAATCTTTTCTTCAGCTGGATAAATATGACATTCAACCTTAATTCCTTGAAGCGGAATCGCAATGGCAGGATAACCATAAACAACGGAATGTTCACCCATCCAAATAATCTTACTATGCGCCTTACCGACGCCAATTTTCTTAGTCATGCTCTTCTCTTACAATTTTTAGTTTACACTCCATTTTATCATTGTTCCACAAAAAAAGCGACTTTTACTGGAAAATGTTAGCCCTTATCATAAAAAAATAGAAAAACCAGTCAAGGACTGGTTTAAATCACTGGGTCTATATTGAGTTCTGGGATGATGCGGGTTAAGAATTGTTTGGTGCGTTCTTCTTTTGGTTTGCTGAAGAATTCTTTTGGGTCGCCTTCTTCGATAATGTGTCCGCCTTCCATAAAGATGACATGTGTTGCCACATCACGCGCAAAGCTCATTTCGTGAGTGACGACTACCATGGTGACCCCTTCTTGGGCTAATTCTTTCATGACATCAAGAACATCTCCAATCAATTCTGGGTCAAGGGCAGATGTCGGCTCGTCAAATAAAATGACATCAGGTTTCACAGCGATAGCACGCGCAATTCCAATCCGTTGCTGTTGCCCACCAGACAATTGACTAGGATAGTAGTCTTTTTTCTCTAAAAGCCCAACTTTTTTCAGCGCATTTTCAGCAATTGGGATAGCTTCTTCTTTTGGAATCTTGCGAGCAATGACTAGTCCTTCCAAAATATTTTCAATAGCCGTTTTGTTAGCAAATAAATTATAATTTTGGAAAACAAAGGCTGTTTTTTTGCGAATTTCAAGGACATCCTTGCGACTGATTTTTGCCAAATCGTAGGTCTTGCCATCTAGTATCAACTCCCCAGCGTCAGCTTTTTCAAGATAATTAAGAGACCGCAAGAAAGTTGTTTTTCCTGAACCCGAAGGTCCCAAGATGACAACAACATCACCTTGTTTGACTGTCAAACTAATCCCGTCTAAAACTTTTTTATCTCCAAATGATTTTTCGATATTTTTAACTGATAACATAGAAAACTCCTAACTTGACCTCAAACAATTTGAGCACGTTTTTCTAAAAATTTAAAACCGTATTGAATAAGTCCACAAATCATAATATAAATAATGAAAATAACAAAATAGGATTCAAAATAATGGTAACCATAAGCAGCTTCAATCTTAGCAATCGCTGTGATATCTTTCACCGTCATCACAAAAACAAGAGAGGTCCCCTTGACGAGATTAATCACCAAGTTGCAAAGATTTGGTAGCACCTGACGAATAGCTTGCGGAAAAACTATTCTAATATAAGCTTGACTGGTCGAAAGCCCAAGCGCCTGTGCAGCTTCTAACTGTCCTTTATCAACCGTTAAAATGGCAGAGCGGATAATCTCAGATAGGCTTCCAGTAGTCATAAGCCCAAAAATAATGTAAGCGTAATAAATAGGATTAATGTCAAAAATATTAAAACCTGTGGCTTTCAATAGCTGGTTAATCAAACTTGGAAAAAGACTATAAAAAAATAAAATCAGTAAAATAGCTGGAGTCGAACGAATAAAGGCGAGATAAATAACTGAAAATCCCGTAACACCTTTCACCTTATAAATCCGCCCTAAAGCTAGAAAAAGAGCTGGAAAGAAACTCAAAAGAATGGAAACAACCATAATTCCCAAGGTTACTGGAATCCCAGAAAGAGTTTTGACAAATGTTTCTAAAATGTAAGAAAAATCCATAATCCCTCCTTAACCTCGTGTCGTGTCTAACTCATTTTCAATGAAATGTGTTCCAACAGCTAAAATTAACGCCAAAACCCAGTAAATAATGGCAACCGCTGTATAGGTTTCAAGCGAATAATTACCCAGATTTCGTGAAATAACCAAATTTCCAGCACCCATTAAATCAACCAGACCAATCGTATAGGCTAAAGCAATGTCTTTTAATAGATTAATAATCGCTGTCGTGATATTGGGGAGTGCAATCCGAAACGCCTGTGGCAAAAGGATTCTGACAAATGTCTGATAATCTGTTAAACCAATACTAAGCCCTGCTTCTAATTGACCTTTAGGAAGTGCTTGATAAGAGGATTTAAAAACTTCTGAGATACTAGCTGCAAACAACAATGTCATCGCTAAAATAACAAACACTGAACGAGACCAACCATTGACATCGATACCTAACCACCATTCTAAAAAACGAGGTAAACCATAAAAAACCAAAAAGATAAGCACAATAGGTGGCGTACATCTTAAAATAAAGACATATCCTCTTGCAAAAGAGGGTAAGCTTTTTTCACCTGACAACTGTGACCAAGCCAAAAACAGTCCTAACAGGCTTCCAAATAAAATGGTCAATACTAAAACCCATAAAGTCAGAGGTAAAGCTGATAAAATTTCTGGAAGAAATGTTATCACACGAGACGGTTCATAAGAAACCATAGGCACCTCCTAGTCTGTGACGTAACTAAAGACATCTTCTCCAAAGTATTTTTCAGAAAGTTTTGCGATTGTGCCGTCTTCTTTCAACTCTTTAATAGCTTTATCATATTCTTCGGCAAAGGCTTCATTAGTAGCATTTTTATGAATCAATGGATAAGTTTCAATGCCTTTATATGGGAACCATGTTAATTGGTCAGCATATTGATGATAAGCACCATCTTCGTCTTGAACAGCTTCTTCAAATGACAACTTGATTGAGAAATAAGCATCGTAACGTCCTTCAAGAACCCAAGCATAGACATCCGCAACAGAGAAACTTTCTGATTCTGTCAATTCAATCGGATTTTTAGCTGTTTTATTGTACTCTTGAATCACATTATATTGAGCATTTTGTGGTGAAATTGGAACGAGTTTACCACCGCTATTAGCAAATGAATCGATATCTGTGTATTTTGATTCATCTTCTTTACGAATGGCAAAGCCAATCACACTAGCACCAATGGCTTCGTCTGGAATCACAAATTTTTCAGCACGTTCAGCAGTGTACCATGCACCTTTGACACCAATATCGTATTTTCCAGATTCAAGACCAATCAGCAAATCTTCGTCACTTGTTCCTGTGTATTCGAATTTATAATTTTTCAATTTTGTATCAACGGCTTTCAAAACAGCAACTTCAAATCCGTCACTTTCACCATTTTCATCGACATAATCGTATGGCACATAGTTTTGTGTATGAGCGACTTGAAGGGTAGTCACCTTGTCTGAATCGCCAGATGAGCTTTGAGCACTTGCGGTCGTCTTACCTGTTAATTGACGTCCAATTACTGTCGCTGCAACAAGAACTACAACAAATCCACCAGCAACAATCCATTTTTTCTTACTCATATACATCCACTCCTTTTCCTAAAAACTCATAAAGCAACGGCTTCTTTCACCCAATCAATACGTTTTGACGAAATATCACTTGGTACGGTACAATCTGCTCCAATCACAACGCCTTGACGTCCTGCTTCATCAAGCAATTCTTTGACTTTTCCTTGAATAGCTTCTTTACTGCCAAGGTATAATAAACCTTTTTCAGTATTTTCAAAACCACCAAGAACTGTTTTGCCACCGAACAATTGACGTCCTTCTGATAAGCTGACACCTTCCAATTCAACTGCCCAGTTAATGACATCTGCGGGATAATCTGTGTAATACATAATGTCATTTGTTGCGCCTTCATAATCACAGATGTGAAGAATATTCGTACCACCAGCAGAAATCGCACGATTCAAAATGTGAAGCTCACCTGGTTTAATCACTTGGTTGTATTCTTCTTTGCTTGAACGTGAATCTTGCAAATTTTGAACGCTGAGGTAAATACCGTCAACTCCTGCTTCTTTAATTAAACGTTTTGTTAGGATGCCAATGTCGCCAGCAACCACATCCAAAACTTCTTTAGTCAACTCAGCGTCTTCCTTGATAAAGTTTTCAATGATTTCATCACCATTGCCACCTTTTCCTGCCAATTGCCACTTCAAATAAGTCACAGGAGCAAAAATATTATAGAAAGAAGCAATATCTTCTGGGAAATCTTCACGTATTTTTTTGGCTAATTCAACTTGTTGTGTAATCCAAGGATGATTTTCACCGATAGAGACAATTCCTTCTAATTCTTTGATAGAAGTGACACCTTGATGAATTTGTTCATTAGGATAAGTGAAGAAGCCATCACTCATCACCTTGACAAAATCTGGATTGACGTCTGAAACGAATTTTTTATGTCCTGCGATATTTTTATTGAAAATCTCAGGATTAAAACCGTCGCCTCTTTCATCATCCGTTGTGAAATGATACCAAAATCCGATAGGAACTTTGTCGACTTTTTCATTTTTAAATGCTTTTAAAACCCATTCTCTCTTTGTTGTCATAATCTGTTTCTCCTTTGCTTTTGGTATGACAATTATACTATCATGCATTTTTATACTTGAAAAATCTATATTTTTTATGAATAGCCATAAGATTTGCTTATAGCAAAAACCAAAGAAAAAGCCAGTCAAGATATTCTCTCGACTGACTTTTTATCTTCAAGGCAAATGTGTCAAACTTTTTAAGCAATTAAGATACTGTAAATCTTCTTTCGTGATTTCAGAGCTCTGGTAATCAGAAATCAATGGGTTAAAAGGAGATATTTTCAAAAAATAAGAAGAGATAAGATAAAAATGATTAGTGTTACTATTGAAATGTTTCTTAACTGCTTTTCGGTTACTATCATAGACACGTCTTCCTTCAAGATTTTTAGTAATCCTATCTTACCACGTCTCTTTTCATTCGTATAATCTAAATTTTTTATTATTATCCATAAAATCTGCTTATAATCTAGAAAACTAATGACAGGTTATACAAAAATCTTATCACGGCTTTATTTTTTTCTATCAGAAATTTACTGATTTTTTAATCTTATTTTTGCTATAATGACAACAACTATTATGATGAAGGGATGAGGTTTTATGAATTTTCAACAATGTCGTTATGTTGAAGCAGTCGCTCGTGTAGGTTCTTTTAGTCAGGCAGCTAAGGAATTATTTATGACTCAACCCAATTTATCAAGTTCTATTAAGGATTTAGAAAATGAATTAGGGGTTCAACTGTTCACACGTTCCAATACAGGCACGCGCTTAACTGAAGATGGCTATGATTTTTTGAAATATGCCAAACGTATTATCGGTGAGCTTGATTTGCTTGAGCAACGTTACCATGACCAATTTAAAAAGAGTTTCACGGTAGCATCGCATCATTATGATTTCTTGTCAATTCCGTTGGCAAAGGTTGCCCAAGAATTCAATCAAGATTATCAAGAATTTCAAACGATTGAAACGACCACTAAGAAAATTTTAGAAAGTGTTGCTCGTTTTGAAGCTGATTTGGGTATTATTTATCTGGATGACGAAAATAAGCATATTTTGGAATCTTCCCTGGAACACCATGATTTGGAATTTACGTCTTTGGGTGATTTTCCAACACGTGTTTTTCTTAGACGCAATCACCCATTGGCACATAAGGATGTCATTTCTGAAAGCGACTTAAAAGGTTACGACCAAATTCGCTTCCGTCAGGAACAATCAGGTTTGAATTTTGACGAGGATGCCTTACAAATTCACAATACACAGCACGTGCTCTATAGCAATGACCGTGGAACAGTCATGAATTTACTTTGTGCAACAGACGCCTACGCCTCTGGTCTTGGAATTGTAAATAGCTTCGTTCGTGACCAAATTGTCCTCATTCCTCTACAAGATAGTCCTAAACATACCCTTGGATATGTGACCAATAAAAAGAAAAAAGTTTCAAAAATTGGAACAGCCTTTATTCAAGAAATCAAGAAAAGCCTCAATGAATTTCCTGAAGCAAACTGATAAAGCAATCTTCATACCATTATTTTGCTTTCTTTTGTGCTAAAATAAAACTAAGGAGGAAACATTATGAATTTTAAAACGTTAAATAATGGTATCCAAATCCCTGTTTTAGGCTTTGGTGTTTGGCAAATTTTCGACCAAGCACAATGCCAAGAATCAGTCGAAAACGCCCTTGAGGTGGGCTACCGTTTAATTGATACTGCCGCTATTTATAAAAATGAAGAAGCTGTCGGGCGTGCGATGAAAGCTTCTGGTCTTTCACGTGAAGATGTCTTTCTGACTAGTAAAGTCTGGATTGACCACCTTGGTTATACCGAAACAAAAAAGGCTTTTGAGGAAACGCTACGCAAACTGGATACTGATTACCTTGACCTTTATCTCATTCATCAACCATATGGTGATACTCATGGCGCTTGGCGTGCGATGATTGAGCTTTATAAGGAAGGATATATCCGTGCTATTGGGGTTTCTAACTTCTCTACTGGACGTTTAACAGATTTTGCGCTCAATACCGAAGTTGTGCCAGCACTCAACTAAATTGAGCTTCACCCCTACAAACAACACCCTATCATTCAAGCTGCCAATGCCCAATTTGGCATAGCTACCCAAGCTTGGAGCCCTTTCAACCGTGGAGAAGATAATATTTTTAAGGACGCTACGCTCAATAGCATAGCTGAAAAACATGGCAAGACTGTGGCACAAGTCATTCTACGTTGGCAAGTTCAAAACGACATCCTTACCATTCCAAAATCCGTTCACTTAGAACGCATGAAAGAAAACTTTGATATTTTTGATTTTGAACTCACACCAGATGACATCAAGCAAATTCAGGCACTCGACCGTTTTCCAAACAACTACGGACCAAATGAAAGCCCAGAACACGTCAAACGCTTATTGGGCTTGTAAGTCAGAAAACGAGTTTATATACAATAGTAAAACAAGACGACTTCCAAACGGAAATCGTCTTTTGTTGATGTTAACGAGTTTTGAACAGGAGAAAGTAAGTTATTAGAGTGTTGCTTACTCTACTTGCAAATCAGCTTTAAAGTTTTCGCCCCTACAAACTTACTAGGAATGTAATGGTATCTCCGCTATAAGAAACGCTAATGCTTCCTTTGAAGAGTTTAACCATGGTCTGTGCCATTGACAATCCGATACCATAACCTGATTTTTTGTTATTATGTGATTCATCTTCACGGTAAAAACGTTCAAAGAATTTGCTATAATCAACGTTCTTGCCTTCGACGTAGGTATTGGAAATTTCCAAACGTGCTTTTGAGAGGCGATTAGCTTTGCTTAATTTAACTGAGACCGTTCCTCCTGCATCACAATATTTGTTGGCATTATCAACCAAAAGGGTCACCAATTCAAAAAGTGATTTTTCTTCTGCTTTGACATGAATATCAGGTTGAATTTCCATAATAAATTGCTTGCCGTCTTTGATGACAGGACCCTTAAAGTCCTCGGCAGCATCTTCAGCAATTGCTGAAAAATTCAAATCAGTCAATACTACTTCAGGTTGTTCCTCTAGACGGGCCATAGCCACCAAACTATTAATTAAGCCAGTCATACGTTCAACTTGGTCGTTGGTACTTTTTGTCCATTCTGATTCACCGTTCATCATCTCAACCAATTCATTATTAGCCGAAATAATCGCCAAAGGTGTCTTTAATTCATGACCAGCATTCGTGATAAAACGACGTTGCCGTTCATAATTTCGGATAAAAGGCTCAATAACCCTACCAGAAAAAATAGAAACCATGAGAACAAAGAAGGCAAAACTAACCCCTGACATCCATAAGGAAAGATGAACTAGTGTCATATTTTCCTCGACTTGATTTGTTGAGTCCAAGACAACAATCAATGTCGAATCATCTGATTCGTCCGTTACAAGATAAGAATAGGTGTGATTACTGTAACGAAAATCACCTCTTGTATCACCTGATTTATTAATCTTAATCAGGTAATTTTCCACTTGCTCGTTGGTCAAATCAGAAATACTGCTCAAATTTAACGAAGTGATATTGCCATCCTTATCAACAACAGCACTAAAATACCGATATTGAAAGAGCGTATCGACAGAAACAGTATCACCCAATTCACTAGTTGCTTTGGAGACGCTTGGAAAGGTTCCGCCATTATCTGAAATCAATGTTAAAATCTTGTTGATTTCATTTACCTTTTGAATGTGACGGGCAGAATTGAGCACCCCAACCACTGAAAACAATACAATCAGAATTGCTAAAGAGGTAATCGCAATAAAACGAAGCCTTAATTTTCGAAACATGGCATCACCTACAATTCTTTCAACTCATAACCACCCATTTCCTCGCCCTCAATCACTACATTTGCACCAATTGATTTCAATTTTTGACGAAGGTAGGAAACGTAGATAAAAACATAGCCATTATCAATCTCTGGGTCATCTTTGTCATTTGCCCAAACATGGTTAAAAATCTGGTCAGTTGATAGTTTCTTACCTGCATTGAGCATGAAGAATTCTAGCATTTTAGATTCTTTCCCTGCTAGGCGAATAGTGTTTTGACTGACAAGTTCCTGCTCACCAACATTCAAAGTAACTGTTCCAACGGTCAAAATATTAGACGTGAAATTGGTATCCACACGACGTGACATCGACCGCAAACGCGCTAATAGTTCTTTTAATGAAAAGGGTTTGGTCAAATAATCATCTGCTCCAGCATCTAAGCCTGTCACACGGTCATCAACTTCAGCCATGGCAGTCAACATAATAATGTGTGACTGGTTGCCTGTCTGACGAATTTCTTGCACAGCTTCGATGCCAGATTTGACAGGCATCATAATGTCCATGACCATAACGTCATAGGCATTTTCATTTGCCATATCAATAGCTGCCTGTCCATCATAAACCGAATCCACATCATAACCTTCATGGGTTAACGCCGTAGTCAACACACGATTCATTTGAATTTCATCTTCTGCAACTAATATTTTCATATGCTATCTCCTATCGTAGCTCATATTCATTAATCTTGGGAGCTTTCTTGGATGAGGTTTCGAATGGTTTGCATGGTCAAATCACAAGACGCTAATTCATCTGCGCAGCGTTTGAGCTCACGGACAATCCGTTTTGGGTCTTTAATATCATGCTTATACTTCATTTGATGTTCCAAACTAGCCCAAGAATCCATAGCAATGGTACGAAGCTGTATTTCAATAAAATATGATCCCTGCCTATTTCCCAAACAATCAGGATAAGGCGTCACAACCTCTACTATCAAATGGTAAGAACGATAACCATTTGGTTTCGCATTTTTGATGTAATCTTTCTCAGCAACAATGGTGCAATCATCAAAAGAACGGATAAGGTCCACTAAAGTATAAATATCATCAACAAAACCACATATTATCCTCAGACCAATACTATCACGCACTTTTTTCAAGGCAGACTCGGTTGTTACTGGAAGATTTTTGCGTTGACACTTCTCTGTCATACTTTCAGGTGTCTTAACGCGAGCGATAAAATGTTCAAACAGCTTATAACCAGTCTCTTTTTTAACCTCATCATTTTTCTTGCGAATACGCTGACTAAAGTCCTCCAAAATCAAAGGCAGGTAATCAGCATATTCTCCATAAATCATATCTGTCATAACTTTTCCTAACTAGATGATAGTTTCATTATAACAAAATTCCTTATAAGAAGCTAAAAGGGGCATTTTTAAGAGCTAAAAAGTTGAGCAAAATGCCCAACTTCTTGGTTTGTGTTCTTATTATTGCAAGACGCATTAACTCACGCTTTCGTTCTTGACTAATTCTTCAACAAGATACAAGATGAGGTTGACTAATAAGCTTAGGGCAACAGTCAAAATGATACCCCAAAGCAATTTAGGCAAACTCATTGTGCGGAGTCCGTCAAACAAAATACTACCTAGACCGCCTGCATTAATCGTTGAGGCAATTGTTGCGATAGCAATCATTGAACTTGCTGCCAAACGTAATCCTGCAAAAATAGAGGATTGCGCCAATGGCAACTGAATTTTTGCTAATATTTGCCACCTTGTCATCCCCATACCAGTCGCCGCTTCAACAATACTGTCATCAACTTGTGTCAATCCTGCTAAAAATGTGCGAACTAACGTATATTGTGCATAGATTACCAAAACTATTATGGCTGTTCGCGTCCCCAGACCTGTCACGGGAATCAACAAGGTAAATAGCGCAAAACTCGGAATGGCGTACAATAGCGATAAGACGTAAACAGAAGCCAGCCTTATTTTAGGGTAAAACAGCAAAATTACCGTGATGACACTAGCAAATAACAAAGCAAACAGTGCGGAAAAGCTCGTCAATTCAATATGTTCAATGAGCGCCGTGATTAACTTATCAGAAGATGTCTTAAAATAATCAATCATAGCTAGCCCTCCACAGTTTTTCTTGTTCCTGCGCAGTTGTTATCAATCTTTGAACAAATTCATTTCCTGGATTTTTGATAATATTTTCTGGTGTGTCAAACTGGCAAATGGTACCATTATCCATGATAACCACTCGTGTTCCCAGTTTAAATGCCTCATAAATATCGTGAGTGATAAAAACAAATGTCTTTTGATTTAATTTCTGATGAATCGCTTGTAATTCCTCTTGTAAATCATTACGAGTAATAGCATCAATGGCACCAAATGGTTCATCAAATAACATGACATCAGGGTCAGCAGCTAAAGCACGCGCAACACCTATCCGCTGCTGCTGACCACCAGATAATTCACTCGGATAACGTTCGCCGTAATCCGCTGCAGGCAATTGCACCAAATCTAAAAGTTCTCCCACACGATTTTCAATGCGTTCCTTATCCCAGCCCAATAACTTGGGAACAGTTGCAATATTTTCAGCAACCGTCATATGTGGAAATAAGCCGATTTGTTGGACAACGTAACCAATCTGACGACGAAGGCTAACGGAATCCATCTGCTCAATATCTTGCCCAGCAAAGAAAATCGTCCCTGACGTTGGTTCAATCAGCTTGTTAATCATTTTTAGCATGGTTGTCTTACCAGAACCTGATGTTCCCAAAATTGTGATAAATTCGCCATTTTCAATGGTTAAGTTAATATCATTAACAACCGTTTTATCACCATAAACTTTGCTCACATGCTCAAATTGAATCATTGTCTTTTCTGTCATAAATCTGTCTTTCTAACCTTTTATGCTATCGTAGTATTCTTTCGCGACATCTGTATATTCTTGACCGTCAACATCCACTTTAGCATTAAGTTCCGTAACTGTTTCAGTATCAAGTTTTGCCGAAATATTATTTAAAATGGTTTTAATATCTGGATTGTCATCCAAAATATTATCTCGCACAACGGGCGCTAAATTATAAGGTGGCCAGAACTGTTTATCATCTTCCAATAATGTGAATTTATCCGTACTAACCAACTGACCTTCGGTCGTGTAAGCTGGCGTTACATCTGCCTCATCATTTTCAAGAACACTGTATTTCAAACTATTATCATACACCTTTGAAGATTGCCAGTTAAAGGTACCATAAGTCTTTTCAAGTCCTGGTAAACCATCTTCACGTTCATCAAATTCCCCTTGTGAAGCAAAGCGCAATTCACTAGCATGAGCCTGCAAATCAGAAATCGTCTTGATGTTGAGTGAATTGGCGACTTCCGTACGAATAACCAAACCTTGGCTATCATTTGCTGACGCGTAATCAAGCCAAGTCAGGTTAAATTGTTCCTCATACTCTTTTTTGACAGTCTTATAAACTTTCTCTGAGTCTGTTTCCATATCCTCACCCAAAACTGACAGCAAACCAGTTCCTGTATATTCTGGATATAAGTCAATCTCATCATTGACAATTGAATTATGAATCAAAGAACTTGAAATATTTGACACACGCTCGACGGTATAACCATTGTCCTCAAGCGCAAGCGCATAAATTTCAGCAATGACTAGATTTTCCGTAAAATCTTTCGACCCCACACGAATAGTGGTTGACGATTGCTGCACTTCAGAAGATTGATTATTGCGCCACGCCCAAATCCCACCAACAATTGCCACCAAAATGACTACCAGTAACGCTCCTGAAATCACCTTTTTATTTTTCATAATGTTCTACCCCTTTTATGCTTAAATCAAAAATAATCATACTAAGGAACGACAATATCGCAACCGAACCACCACCAATTAGCAATAAATCATAACGATAAAGTCCTAATCCTGTAAAAATCAAAGTACCAAGTCCACCTGCTCCAATATAGGTCGCCAAGGTTGCGCTAGCAATAATTTCCACCAATGCCAATTTAATGCCATTTAAAATATGTGGCAGAGCTAACGGAAACTGGACTTTTGTTAATAATTGAGACCTTGTCATACCAAGTCCCAAAGCTGTTTCTAGCAAATTTTCTGAAACCGACGCAAACCCAACAATCGTATTTAATAAAATGGGTGGTATTCCCAAAATCACTAAAGCAATCAAGGCAGGTAAGCGCCCCACTCCAATGAATGGAATCAAAATAAATAAGATTCCAAGGCTTGGAATAACGCGTAGCCCTTGCGTCAAAAGCGTTGACAATTGTCGTACAAACGGCTTTTCATAAGAAAAATAGCCAAGTGGTAGAGCGATGATTAAGGCAATCACCAAAGCCTCGAAACTTAGGCTAATGTGTTGCCAAACGTATCCTAAATAAGTATTTCCATTATCTGCAAAATATGCAGCTATATCATTTAACATGTTCCTTTACCTGATGACTTTCTAAAAGTTCTGTTAACCTATCAGTGAACATCGCTGTCGCTGACAATAAAACTTTCTGTTCTTCCAAAGTCAAAGCGCTCATTGCTTGCGCTTCAAAATCTGCTAACGGATCCAATAATTCAGCAGCAAACTGCTGACCTGTTTCAGTTAAACGAATCAACTTCTTGCGCCTGTCAATTCGAGAAGGCTCCAAATATAATATTCCTTTTTTCATATAAGTTTTAACAATTGCTTGAATCACTTGTTTCGTTGAAAATGTTCGTTTTGCAATGCTCTCCTGTGTCATCCCATGTGGATTATGATAAATCCACATAAAAACTAATAACGATTTACTATTTAGCCCATGCTTTTTAGCGTAGCTTTCATAGAGGGAAAATTGCTCATCACGCAAACGAGCGTATTTTTTTGCATTACTTATCACTAAAATTTTCCTCCTTATTTAAAACAATGACCTTGCCAAATGCTGCAACACTATCAAGATAATCATGTGCAGCTTGGATACTATCCAAATCAAATACGCGCTCAGGGCGAACATCTACTTGTTCTTTCTCAATATAAGCTAACATTTTCTGAATCTTATCTTGTGAAACATTGCCTGAATAAAATGTTGTCAAATAGACATTATTTTTAAGTTCCATAATTGGATCAAATTCTTCCAGATACCATTTTCGTCCCAATTGACCGCAGGAACAAATAATTCCGTTTTCTTGCAAATGCCCTAGACTGTCTTTGATGGTGGCAGGTCCAACTAATTCTAAGATTTTCGTGAATGTCACATCCGTCTTTAGCACACCATTATCATCAATAACCAAATCATCATATCCAGCGTCCAAAAGTTGCGCTTTTTTAGCAGTATTGCGCACACTTGCATAGACGTTCACGTCAGGAAATTTAGCTTTTACCAATTTCACAAAAGCCGTCCCGATACCACTAGCACCAGCACGCACCAAAACCGTATCACGGGAGGTGATTTTTAAATTTTGATAAGCACCAAAGGCAGTATAATAAGTCTCTGGAATCGTCGCCAACGTTGCCCAATCCAACTGCGTTGAGATAGGATAAATCTGCTCATTTGGCAAAAGGACATATTCAGCATACGATCCATCAAAATCACGTCCCATTTCTCCCATAATCGAAATGATTTTTTGACCAACTGGCAAACGTTGCTCGTCCGTCGTCTCTTCAATGACGCCAACACATTCTATCCCAAGAATCCTTGGAAAGGTGACACTCGGCGACAAACCTTGTCTGGTAAAAATTTCAGAACGATTAATACCAAATCCCATAACCTTCACCAAGGACCAGCCTGATTTTACTTGCGGTTTGTCAACCTGAATCAGCTCTAAAACATTACTATCTCCTGCTTTTCTGACAACAACAGCTTTCACTTTCTTCCCTCCTTTTAGACGTTTTCAATAATTTCCCATTATTATGTCATACCCACCAAAAATAGTCAAACATTTTGACTATTTTTCAATTTCTAAACAAATGCCACTTTTGCTTTACAAATTGATTGCAAGTTATATAAATGCCATTACAAAATAAAAACAAAAGAAAAAGCTAGGTACTTGCCTAACTTTCTAAAATCTTTTAACTAGAATATGCAAACAACAAAAAACGAGGCTGAGCACGTTGTCCCAGACTCGTTTTAATTTTAAGCTACTTCAAATTGTGAGTTGTAGAGGTCAGCATAGAATCCGCCTTGTTGCATCAAATCATCGTGATTGCCTTGTTCGATGATGTTACCATCTTTCATCACAAGGATAAGGTCAGCGTTTCTAATCGTTGACAAACGGTGAGCGATAACAAATGATGTACGACCTTCCATCAATTTATCCATGGCTTTTTGAATCAATTCTTCAGTACGTGTATCAACTGATGACGTTGCTTCATCCAAAATAAGGAGCGGTGAATCTTTCAAAAGAGCACGCGCAATCGTCAAGAGTTGTTTTTGACCAATTGAAAGTGTTACAGAATCATCAAGATAAGTGTCATAACCTTTTGGAAGTGTCATGATAAAGTGATGAACACCAACAGCCTTAGCCGCTGCAATAACTTGTTCGTCTGTAATATTTTCTTGATTGTAAATCAAGTTTTCTTTGATTGTTCCTTCAAACAACCACGTATCTTGAAGCACCATTGAGAATTGGTCATGCACTTCTTCACGTGTCATCAAACGTGTATCCACACCATCAATAGTGATTTGACCTTTATCGATTTCATAGAATTTCATGAGCAGGTTAACAATGGTTGTTTTACCAGCGCCTGTTGGTCCAACAATGGCAACTTTCTGACCAGGTTTCGCCACAGCGGAGAAATCATGGATAATTGTTTTATCCTTAGAATAACCAAAGAAAACATTATCAAAGGTAACTTCACCATTAACATCACTAAGTTGACGTTCCTTATCAGACTCATCTTCCATTTCATCTTCTTCAAGGAATTCAAAGACACGGCTCATGGCAGCTGTTGCTGATTGCATTTGTGTGAAAGCTTGCGCAATTTGTGACAATGGTTGTGAGAAGATACGAACATAAGTCATAAAGGCAACCACATCCCCCATGGTAATATCACCATTGATAACTTTAACGGCACCAACCACACAGACCATAACATAACCAAAGTTCCCAACGAAAATCATAAGCGGCATCATAATACCTGACAAGAACTGTGATTGCCACATTGATTTATAAAGATTGGTGTTTAATTTTTTAAAGGTTTCGCTTGTTTCACCAGCAGCGTTATAACTTGTTACCACATTATGACCAGAGTAAATTTCTTCAACATAACCATTAATCGCAGCCAAGTTATTTTGTTGACGTTTGAACAATGGTTGTGATGAGCCCATGATAACCATAACCAAAACAAAACCAATCAGAACAGACCCAATCGCTGTTAGAGCCATGCTGACATTTGAATGGAACATCATGAAAATTGATCCAATCAATAACATGGTTGATGTCACCAAAGTTCCCAAACTTTGGTTAAGCGATTGACCAAGCAAGTCAACGTCATTTGTCACACGAGAAAGGGTGTCCCCTTGCGAATGACTATCAAAGTAATTCAATGGAACCTTGTCAATTTTGGTCTGAATAGCTTTACGTAAACGTTGTGAAAAACGTTGAACGATAGTCGCTACGGTAAAGCTTTGAATATAACCAACTACTGCTGAAATAACGTATAAAATTGCCAAAGTTAATGCAATTTTACCAACTTTATCCAAGTCGATTCCTGGAATCATACCAGTCGCCGTTGGTGTCAAACCTTTGGTGATTGTATTGGTGATTTCTTTTAATTTATCAGGTCCAATAACCGTAACCGTCGCAGAAACAATTGCTCCAATCACTGCAAGAAGAAATGGAAGCTGGAAACCTCTAATATAGGGCTTCATTCTGCCATAGAAAGATGTTTTTTTCTTATTTTCCATTTTCTAATTCCTCCTTAGATAGTTGTGAGTAAGCAATTTCACGATAAACATCGTTGTTTGCAAGCAATTCTTCGTGCGTACCTTGACCAACAACTTTACCTTCATCCAAGACCAAAATTTGGTCAGCGTCCATAATCGTTGAGATACGTTGTGCCACGATTAATTTCGTCATATCAGCTGTACGTTCTTTCAACTGTGAACGAAGGATTCGGTCAGTCTTGTAGTCAAGTGCTGAGAACGAATCATCAAAGATGATAATCTCAGGTTTACGAGCAAGAGCACGCGCAATTGCCAAACGTTGTTTTTGACCACCTGAGAAGTTTTGACCACTTTGAGCAACAGGTGCTTTTAACTTACCGTCTTTCATTTCAACGAATGTCTTACCTTGAGCTAAATCAAGAGCTTCCCACATCTTGTCATCATCAAGTGGCGAACTATTGCTTTCTCCCATATCCATATTTGAAGCGATATCCCCACTGAAAAGCACTGCTTTTTGCGGAATATAACCAACAATCTTATGAAGCGTATCATGGTCATATTGACAAACATCAATGCCATCGACTTTAATCGTTCCTTCTGTCGCGTCATAAAAACGTGGAATCAAGTTCACCAAAGTTGATTTACCAGAACCAGTTGAACCGATAAAGGCAATCGTGTCTCCAGCTTTCGCTTTAAAGGAAACGTGTTCCAAAACAGCTTCTGAATTTTTGCTGTAACGGAATGAAACATTGTCAAATTCAACAGAACCTTTTTCAGTTGGTTTAGCTTGATTTGTTTCTGGATATTCAATTGAAGATTTTGTTTCAAGAACTTCATTAATACGCCCAGCAGCAACAACAGCACGAGGTAAAATGAAGAATACAACAATCATCATCATGAATCCCATAACAACTTGCATGGCATATGATGAATAAACAACCATATCTGAGAACAAATCAACCTTATCTTGCATAGCGCCAGCAATTTTCGTTGGATCTGTCGGAATGGCAATATTTTCAATCAAATGCGCACCAATCCAGTAGATAGCAAGTGTCATTCCGCTTGAAATTCCTGTCATTACTGGAGATAACAACGCCATTGAACGTCCAATAAAGAGGTTAAGATTGGTAACATTATCATTGGCTTGTGCAAATTTGGCATCTTGATAATCTTCGGCATTGTATGCACGCACCACACGGATACCTGTCAATGATTCTCGCGTAATACTGTTCAATTTATCGGTTAATGTTTGAATCATGCGTTGTTTAGGCATCACCATCATCAACAAGAACATAATCATCAAGAACATAACCGCAACTGCGACAATAAGAACCAATAGCCATTCATGATTTTTATCAGCAATCTTGGTTATTGCCCAAATTGCCATGATAGGTCCTTTAGTAATGACTTGGATTCCCATTGTGAAAACCAATTGAATTTGTGTAATATCATTGGTTGTACGTGTCAAAAGACTAGGAATTGAAAATTTCTTGATTTCAGCATCTGAAAAATTCAAGACACTATGGAAAATGTCATCACGTAGACGTGTACTAAAACTTGCCGCAATACGAGCAGCCAGGAAACCGACAACGACGGATGCCGCAAAGCTTCCCAAAGAAAGCAAGACCATACGCATCCCTGGCGCATCAAAGTTCCAAGCAAAAATATCTTTTACTTTTGTTCCCTCTGTTGATAGCAAGGTTGTGATATCCGACATATAATCTGGAATTTTCAACTCAAGATAAACATTCAAACACACAAATAATACAGCAAAAATAAGCATCGTAACTTCTTTTACTGTTAAGCGTTTCAAAATTTTTAACATGCGTTACTCCTTGTTTTCTAAATTTTTCAAAATGCGGTCAAAGACGCGAAACGAAATTTTGAGATCCTCATGGTCAACACCAGCTAAGATTTGTCTATGCATTTCATCATAGAAATCTTGAATGTTTTGAGCCTTTGATTTTCCAAGTTCAGTCAACACCACTTGCTTATAACGCTTATCTTCTATTGACGAAATAATTTGGATAAAACCATTTTTCTCCATGCGCTTAATCAAATTACTAGTCACTGACTTTGAAATTCTTAGTCTCTTCTCAATATCCTTGATATAAATTTCTTTATCAGGATTATCATGGAGATACAACACTGCAAATCCCTGTGGACCAGCCAGATTTTCAACACCATGACTTTCCGCAAGAGCATGGACACGATTTTCCGCTAAATTGATAAAATCCCTAAACTGTGAAAACGGATCTTTCTTATGCATCTTTTACTCACTTTCTGAAAAATACCAAGATTTATTCTTGTAGGATACATTATAGTTCTTATGAGAACTATTGTCAAGAAAAAGCTTCACTTCTACTCTATTTTTTCAATTATTTTCTGAAAACAAAAACAAACATTGATATATCAACGTTTGTTTTTGTTTTTTTTGAAAATCAAATGATAACACCTTCCAAATGATCTAATTCGTGTTGGCAAATTTGTGCTGGCAACCCTGTCAAGGTTAAGGTTTGTTGGCTCCAATTTTTGTCTAAAAAAGCCACTTCAATTTTCTGGTAACGACGTGTTGGTCGTGCTCCTGTCAATGATAAACAAGACTCTTTCGTATCAAATGGAAGTGATTTGTTAAGCAAAACTGGATTGAACATCACCAAATCTGCTACTCCCATATTAACAATAATTGCTCGCTTTTTAACGCCAATCATATTAGCAGCCATGCCGACACAATTATCACGGTTTGCCACTAAAGTATCTTGCAAGTCTTGTGCCAAATACAAATCTTCTTTTGTTGCTTCTTCTGACTTTTGCGCCAAGAAAAAGGTGTCTCTTACAATCTGTTTAATCATTTTTTCTCCAATAGTAATTCCATAATATCAAAATCAATAGCTTGGTCATCAATTTCCATAAAGTGCTTAAACGTTCCAATCTTTTGAAAACCAAGACTGTCATAAAGATGAATCGCTCGGTCGTTATCAGACCGAACTTCAAGTGAGAAGACTTTTAAGCCTGATTGCTGCGCTGCTGCAATCAATCGCGTTAATAGCTGACGCCCAATTCCTTGATTCCAGTAGGCTTTTTTCACCGCGATACCAATTTCTGCACGATGCACCAATCGTTTTTTACGAAAAGCACTACAATTACACGTTCCTACTATCTCACCAGCTTCTTCGGCTACTAAGAAATGTGATGTCTTAGATTTTTGAATCTCACTTAATAAGATTCCCTCATCTGCAACAGAAACAGACACCCCTTCTTCTCCATAAGACAAGTTATCTGTTTCTGAACCAATCTGCTGGCAAAATGCCAAAATAGCCCCAGCATCACTAGCCAAAGCATTTCTCACTATAACCATATCAAGCCCTCGCTTTCGCTAAAAACATTATAACAAAATAAATAAAACCTTGCTACCATGCGCTTTCTCACATTTGTCTCAAGATTTTATTGCACCAACAAAATTGAGAATAACTAATTCTCAAAGAAAATGAGTTGCAACGATACCAACCAAAAGAGCCCACACTTCGTGGACTCATTTTCGGTTATTTGATATTAGAGAATGTAATTAAAGATTATAAAAGATTGTTGATTAAGTCATTAAGAGTTATACAACAGTCTTGTGAAAGACAAGATTTTAAACGATACCTTGTGCTGACATTGCTTCTGCAACTTTAAGGAATCCAGCAACATTGGCACCGACAACAAGGTTACCTTCAGCACCAAATTCTTTAGCTGCTGCTGCAGAATTATCGTAGATACCTTTCATGATGTCATAAAGTTTAGCATCTACTTCTTCGAATGACCAAGGTGTACGTTGGCTATTTTGAGCCATTTCAAGAGCTGATACCGCTACACCACCAGCATTTGCAGCTTTGGCAGGACCAAATGAAACGCCAGCTTTTTGGAAAACTTCAATAGCTTCAAGTGTAGAAGGCATATTTGCACCTTCTGTAACAGCAATAACACCGTTAGCTACAAGAGCTTTCGCATCTTCCTCGTTAATTTCATTTTGTGTAGCACATGGGAATGCAAGGTCAGCTTTGATTGACCAGATTGAGCCTTCACCAGCAGGTGTAAATGTTGCACTTGGACGAGCGTCAGCGTATTTGACAATACGTGCACGTTCAACTTCTTTCAATTGTTTAAGAAGAGGGACATCAATACCTTCTGGATCATAAACATAACCAGATGAATCTGAAACAGCAACAACTTTAGCACCAAGAGATTGAAGTTTTTCAGTAGCGTAAATCGCTACGTTACCTGAGCCCGAAACAAGAGCGACTTTACCGGAAAAATCTTCACCACGAGCTTTAAGCATTTGTTCTGCAAAGTAAACAGCACCGTAACCAGTTGCTTCTGTACGAGCAAGAGAACCACCGTAAGTAAGTCCTTTACCAGTAAGAACACCTGTGTATTCATTGCGGAGGCGTTTGTATTGACCGTAAAGGTAGCCGATTTCACGTCCACCAACACCGATATCACCAGCAGGAACATCAGTATCCGCACCAATGTGTTTGCTCAACTCTGTCATAAAGCTTTGGCAGAAACGCATAATTTCGTTGTCTGATTTACCTTTAGGATCAAAGTTTGAACCACCTTTACCACCACCGATAGGTTGACCAGTCAATGAGTTTTTAAAGATTTGTTCGAAACCAAGGAATTTGATGATTGATTGGTTTACTGATGGGTGGAAACGAAGACCACCTTTGTAAGGTCCAATAGCAGATGAGAATTGTACGCGGAAACCGCGGTTTACTTGAACTTGACCTTTGTCATCAACCCAAGGAACACGGAAAGAAACGATACGTTCTGGTTCAACCAAACGTTCGAGAAGATTTTCTTCAATGTATTTTGGATATTTATCAAACACTGGAACAAGTGACTCAAATACTTCTTCTACTGCTTGTAAAAACTCTGGTTCATGAGCATTTTGCGCTTTGACTTTATCAAAGACACCAGCTACATACTCTTTACCTGTTGTCATATATATTTCCTCCGAAAATCAGATTATAAATCTTGTAATCAATAGACTACAAGGAATATTATAAATTTTCTGAAAATTTATGTCAAGTATTTACCGTACTTTTTTGAAAAAATTCCGTTTTTATGTCATAAAATATAACATCGTTTGTGAAGTTGAGGGCTAGATTTCGTCATTCTGGTGGACTTTATGTTCTCCTTTTCACGAAAAATATGGTAATATAATGGTATATTATTAGGAGGTATATTATGAAACGTTTATCACTATGGTCAGGTATTCTAGCACTACTTATCGGTATTTTTCTTTTTGTGCATCCCTTTACCACGACTGCAATGATTGGTTGGATAATCGCTTTATTAGTTTTCATGTCTGGAATCACCAGCCTTTTGATGTATACCAATAGTGTCGAGCGATCATTTTGGTATTTGTTGCAAAGTATTTTATCTATTATTTTTGGAATTATTCTTCTATCAAGCTCAGCCATGTCTTTATCGAGTGCTGTTATCACGATTGCTGCTTATTGGATTCTTATTAGCGGCATCCTTCGTTTAATTGGTGGTTTCCAAATGCGTAAAGCAGGGTTTTATGACGCTAATCGTTTCCTAGGCTCTGCGGTCCTTGCCATTCTTTTAGGACTCTTCCTCCTGCTCAATCCTGCACTTTCAGCTATTTTTATTGGGCGTCTAACAGGATTACTTTTAATGGCAGTTGGGGGGTCAGGAATCGCCTTTTCATTCCGTATTTGACTATGACTATAAAAAGAACTTCGTTTTTTTGAACGAAGTTCTTTTTAGTTCTCAATTAACGATTATCAATGTTTTCTGGGTACAAGTCGTGATTTATTAGGCGATAATCTGCCATTTTTTCATACTTGGTATTTGGCTCTCCATAATTAAAATATGGGTCAATTGATAAGCCACCACGTGGTGTAAATTTTCCCCAGACTTCAAGAAAGCGTGGCTGAAGCAAATCAACCAAATCTTTACCAATCGTATTAATACAATTTTCGTGAAAATCACCGTGATTACGGTAGCTGAAAAGGTAAAGTTTCAATGATTTTGATTCCACGCAAAGTTTATCTGGGATATAAGAAATATAAATCGTTGCAAAATCTGGTTGCCCAGTAATCGGACAAAGTGATGTAAATTCTGGACAATTGAATTTGATAAAGTAATCATTGTCAACATGACGATTATCAAATGATTCCAGAATACTTGGGTCGTAATCGTAAGTGTAAGTCGTCTTTTGATTTCCCAAAAGGGTCAAATCTTTCATTTCATCTGTTCTAGTCATCTCATTCTCCTTTTAAACACCGCGTTGGTTGTCATATAAAAGCGTGTGTAATTGTGGCAACACGCGCACGCTTTGCCATTCTGGGTCAGTTGCTACTGTCTCCCATAGTTGTCGCAAACGCTCGAGCTGGTGTTCCACGATATTGCCGTTGGCGTGCGGTTCTGGATTACCAGCTGATAAATACAAAACATCAGGTTGATAACGTTTTTGAATCATTTTAGCAAATACCAAATCAGCATCATCAAAAACTGGAACTTTAAAGGTGATTTGGTCTTTTTTCAATTGCGAAACAATAAAATCAAGCGTTTCAAAATTAACCGTCATCTTACTTGACGGTGGCTTGGGACTAAGCGTTACTTGGTCAATGTCCTTTAGCCACGTTTGCCAGCGCGAGCCTTGCGTTTCAATAGCTAAGGTCACCCCACGTGCTTTTAATTTGGCAACAAGCTCTGCCATATTATTCGCCAATAAACATGGATTGCCACCTGATAAAGTTACATAATCGTACGTTCCCAATTGGTCAAGCTGCTCAATCACTTCATCAGTAGTCATTCGCTTAGGCTTTTCCGAGCCATCCCAAGTAAAAGCAGAATCGCACCAATCGCAATGATAGTCACAGCCACCCGTTCTCACAAACATGGTCTTTTGCCCAATTGCTCTGCCTTCACCTTGAAAAGTTGGACCAAAAATTTCAAGAATTGGAAGGGTTAACTGACGTTTAGTCATCAAGCTCCCACTCCCTCCTAAATTCCGCAAATGATGTCGGCGTTTCATACAAGCGGATATATTCTACACGAATCTCACGTTCTTTTGGCAAATGCTGCGCGACTTGCTTAAAAATCCAGTAAACCATATTTTCTGCTGTAGTGTTCATGTAGGGCAGGCTTTCATTGAGGTAATGGTGGTCTAAACTTGGTTCCAAATGTTTTTTGTAAATCTGTTTGAGGTCGCCAAAATCAACTGCCATACCACGGTCATCAAGCAGTCCAGAAACCGCAATTTGCAAACGATAAGTATGCCCATGCAAAGCCTTACATTTACCATCATAATTGAACAAATGGTGTGCCGCATCAAAGGTGAATTCTTTTGAAACCATGACACGACGTGGGCAATAAACCAAGGATTCACCAGTTGGGACTTTTAGCTCTTTTGGTATTTCAAACATTAGGCTTGCCCTTTCTTTGCAAGGTATTTTTCAAGACCTGCCTGACGAAGCTTGCAAGCAGGACATTCACCGCAACCACTTCCTTTAATGCCGTTGTAGCACGTTAGCGTATTTTCTCGAACATAATCAAATTTGCCAAGTTGGTCAGCTAATTCCCATGTTTCTGATTTATCAAGCCACATCAGCGGTGTTTGAATAACAAAATTATAATCCATTGCCAAATTCAGCGTAACATTGAGTGATTTGACAAAGGCATCACGACAGTCTGGATAACCTGAAAAGTCCGTTTCACAAACGCCAGTAATAATGTCTGTGATACCAAGACGCTTCGCCAGCACAGCTGCAAACGATAAAAACAAATGATTTCGACCATCAACAAAAGTATTTGGCAAATCATCGTCTGGATTTTCGATTACAATATCACGAGTCAAGGCATTTTCAGTTAATTGTCCTAATAAAGACATGTCTAGCAAATGGTTTTTAACCCCTTGTTCGGCAGCGATGTGTTTGGCTACTTCAATTTCCAAACTGTGACGTTGACCATAATTAAACGTGACAGTTTCCACGTGGTCGTAATGTTTCAAAGCCCAAAACAGGCAAGTTGTTGAATCTTGTCCGCCACTAAAGACGACAAGTGCAGATTGACGTTTCATCTTATCTCCTCTATATCTTTTCAGATATTTGGGCAAAAGAAAAGCCCTCATGGGAATCCACAAGGGCGCTAATTCAGTCATTAGGCTGGTTTTTTTTAGCGATGGCTTTTCCCAAACATCGTTATTATTAACATTACTATCATATCATCTTTGCAACAGATATTCAATGACTAAAAAATGCAAGAATAAGAAAACAGGACTTGCTTAAAATAAAATCCTGTTTTTTATTAATAATTATCACCAAGATAGCTTATTTGTTTTTAGTAAACTGGCTATTGTAAAGATCGTAATAGAAACCTTTAGCAGCTAGTAAGCTTTCATGATTGCCTTGTTCAATGATTTGACCATTGTTAAGCACCAAAATCTTATCAGCCTCTTGAATGGTTGATAGGCGGTGAGCAATGACAAAGCTTGTACGCCCTTCCATTAATTTAGCCATAGCCTTTTGAATCAATAATTCCAAACGTGTGTCAACAGATGACGTTGCTTCATCCAAAATCAAGATTTTAGGGTCAGCAAGCAAGGCACGCGCAATGGTTAACAATTGTTTTTGACCAAGCGATACGTTACTTGATTCTTGGTTCATTTCCATATTGTAACCACCAGGTAGCGTGCGAATAAAGTGGTCAACATTGGCAGCTTTAGCAGCCTCAACAACCTCTTCATCTGTCGCATCCAAGTTCCCAAAACGGAGATTTTCCTTGATACTTGCCTCATAGAGCCACGCATCTTGCAAGACCATTCCAAATTGTTTGCGATATTCTTGACGTGACAAGTTGCGAATATCATGCCCATCAATTTTAATCGAACCAGAGGTAACGTCGTAGAATCGCATTAAAAGATTAATCAGCGTTGTCTTACCAGCTCCTGTTGGACCAACAATCGCCACCATTTCACCTGGTTTGACATCAAGATTGAAATTTTGAATCAATGGTTTGTCTGCCACGTATTGGAAGGAAACATTTTCAAAGCTAACTTGACCTGTTAAATCATGTGTCAAATGCTCTGTTACATCAGCAACTTCTTCTGGCTCATCTAGAACTTCAAAGATACGGTCAAGTGATGACTTGGCACTTTGAAGAATACTTGCCAACTGTGTAATGGTTTGAACGGGTTGACTGACTTGCCAAACGTATTGAACGAAAGCTTGCATATTACCAACCGTCAAGTTCCCAGAAAGAACTTGCAAAGCTCCCAAAACTGCCACAATCAGGTAAGCCATATCAGAAATTGCACTAAGAACTGGCATCATAATTCCTGAAATAAAACTTGCCTTGAAACCAACTTCTTGCAAATTTTGAGTGATTTCACGAAATTCTTCACTTGAAATTTCTTCACGACCATAAAGTTTGATAACGTTAAAGCCAGTTAGATTTTCCTGAACAAAACCGTTCATATCACCAAGAGCGTCAGCTTGTTTTTTGAAATAGGGTTGAGATTTTTTTAAAATAAACTGAGCACTGATATAAGTGATTGGAATGATTAAAATAACCACCAAAGCCAAACGCCAATTGAGATAAAGCACCATGCAAATAACCAAGAAAATGGTTAAGAAGGCGTTGATAATCTGAAGAAAGCTTTGTTGTAAAGCGTTTGAAACTGTTTCAACATCTGACGTAAAACGCCCCAAGACATTTCCGAATTGTTGACTGTCAAAATAAGAAACTGGAATTTTATTGATTTTTTCACTTAAATCTCGGCGCAAATCATGAATACTTTTTTGCACAGCGTCAGTCATGAAATAGTTTGACCAATAGCTTCCTAGCTCATAACCCAAACCTCGCAAGAAATAAAGAGCTAAAATCATTGCAATATAAGAAATATTGATATGAGCACCTGCTACACCGTGCGCCATGTCAAGAAGGTTTGCCGTCAATTCTGTAATGGCAAGCCCTAAAATAAAAGGTTCCAATACACTCATGACACTGCTGAAAACTTTCAAGAAAATGGCAAGAAAAAGCGCACCTTTATATTGTTGGAGATAATCCCATAAACGTAGAAAAACGTTGCGTTTTGACATTGTTATTCTCCTTTCATCTCATCTGCATTTTTCAATTGTGAGTTAGCAATTTCACGATAAATCGTGTTTGTTTGCATCAATTCATCGTGTGTGCCACGTCCCACAATTTCACCTTTATCAAGTACAATAATTTGATCAGCATCCATGATAGTTCCCACACGTTGTGCCACAATAAGGACGGTTGCTTCTTGAGTGACTTCTTTCAAACGCGCACGCAATTGCGCATCCGTCTTGTAATCAAGAGCCGAGAAAGAATCATCAAAAATATAAATATCAGGTTTCTTAACAACTGCACGCGCAATGGACAACCGTTGTTTTTGTCCTCCTGATAAATTGCTTCCGCCTTCTGCCAAATGTGTTTGGTAACGCTCATCACGGCTTTCGATAAATTCCTTAGCTTGTGCAACATCTGCTGCTTCTTGCAATTCATCAACTGTTGCATCCGTTTTACCGTATTTTAGATTTTCGGCAATAGTTCCCGTAAACAAAAGCGCTTTTTGAGGAATAAAACCAATCTTCTGACGTAGAGCTTTCAATTGATAGTCTCTAACATCAACACCGTCAACCAAAATTTTACCAAGTGTGACATCGTAAAAACGTGGAATCAGATTAACCAGAGAAGATTTCCCAGAACCTGTTGAGCCGATAAAGGCAATAGTTTCCCCAGGCTTGGCTTTAAAGGAAATGTCTTTTAAAACTGGACTTTCTGTCTCACCAGGGTAAGCAAAAGTCACCTTGTCAAATTCCAAATAACCTTTTGTTTCAGTCTCAGTCACACCATTTTCATTAGGAGTAATTGAAATTGGCATTGCCATAACTTCTGAAATACGCTCGCTTGAGACAACAACACGAGGATACATGGTAAAGAGATTGGCAAAAAGTAAGAATGAAAAGAGCGCATGGAAGCCATAGTCAATAAAAGCAACCAAATTACCAATCTGCAAATCACCTCTTGAGAGCGGATTCAAGGCAAACCAAACAATGGCAACAATCATTGAGATGATGATAAAGACAAATGATGGCTCTGTTAAACCAGTTAGCTTGAACAGCCGACTTGAAATGCCTTTATATTCTTCGTTTTTACTATCAAAGCGTTCTTCTTGAAAATCTTCTCTGGCAAAGGCGCGAATGACACGTAAACCAGTCAAATTTTCACGAACATATTGGTTAATTTTATCAAGAGTGCCTTGTTGTTTTTCAGATAGAGGCCGTGTATGTGTCGCGACGTAATAAACCACAAGTACCAAAAAGGGAATAGCCACCGCAACAATCCATGCTAAAGACGGACTTGTTACCAAAATCATGACAACACTAAAAATAATCATGAGCGGTGTCACAACCCCCATACGCAAAGATTGTTCAGCAAATTGCATAAGAATAAAAGCATCGCTTGTCATGCGAGTGACAAGTGATGACACACCAATTTGTTCGTATTCATGGTGTGAGTATTCCTGCAATTTATCATACATGTCATTACGCATGTCTTTAATCATATTAGTTGTGATTTTTCCTGCCGCATAAGCCAGAGTAACACGACCAATCGCTCCAGCAATAATCACTATAAACATGACAATTGCCCAGAAATAAACCTTATCTTTATTTCCAGTTGTTATCCCTTGGTCAATCATACGAGCTAGTGCTGTTGGCAAACCAAGATTAACCACGACAAATGTAAAAGCTCCTAACACATCCAAAATGAGCCATTTGGGATATTTTTTCAAATAAGTCCAAACTAGTTTCATAGTAACTTTCCCTTCTAATCTGTTTCTCTATTTTTAAGTAACGAAATACCTTCTTTCTGCAAGAAAGAGTGACTGGGCTTATTCAGCTAAGTTACTCAAATAATCATATCTTTCATATTTTTCAAGTAGGGTTTCATTAGCTTTGTCTAATGAACGTTGAAGCTCTGCTAGTTTGCCATAATCACTGGCATTTTCCTGCATTTGCGCTTCAATAGTGTCGATGTCCTCTTCAAATTTGGCAATCTCATCTTCAATGACTTCCCACTCTTGTTTTTCAAAGTAAGACATGCGTTTTTTCTTCGTTTTTTCCTTCTCAGTCTTTTGTGAGAACGCTTTTTTAGCTTGTTCCGCTACGGCATTTTCTTCAAACGCTTTTTCATCAAGATAATCCGTATAATTTCCGAAGAATTCACGAACATGACCATTTTCAAACGCCAAGATTTTATTAGTCACTTTGTCAAGGAAATAACGGTCATGACTAACCGTGATAACTGGTCCTGAGAATGTTTGCAAGAAACTTTCTATAACTGTCAAGGTTGCAATATCAAGGTCATTGGTTGGTTCGTCAAGAAGAAGCACATTTGGTTTTTCAATCAAAATTTTCAACAAGTAAAGGCGTTTTTTCTCACCACCAGATAATTTTGAAATCAATGTGCCATGTGTTGAACGTGGGAATAAGAATTGTTCTAACAAATCTGTGACACTTGTTGTTCCAACGCTTGTTTTGACCTCATCTGCTACTTCTTGCAAATAATTGATGACACGTTTATTTTCATCCATGTCTTTTGTCAATTGTGAGAAATAGCCAATACGAACCGTTTCACCAATTTCAAGATTCCCAATTGTCGGCTGCAAATCACCATTTATCAAATTAAGAAGCGTTGATTTTCCGACACCGTTATCACCAACAATTCCGATTCGGTCTTTATTTTGCACCAAAAAGTTAAAGTCAGTCAAAATCTGTTTATCAGGATAAGCAAAGGAAACATTCTCAAAATTGATAACTTTTTTACCGATTCGGCTTGTTTCAAAATTAATCTCAAGCTCTGTTGATTGTGTCGCTCCTGACAAATCAGTCTTCAACTCGTTGAAACGATTGATACGAGCTTGCTGTTTTGTCGCACGCGCTTGTGGTTGCGTACGCATCCAAGCTAATTCTTGCTTGTAAAGTTGTTTTTTCTTGTGAAGCGTTGCAGCATCACGCTCATCTTTCTCCGCACGCAAACGCACATAATCTTGATAATTTCCTTGATATTCAGTCAATTGACTATTAGCCAATTCAAAAATACGCGTTGCCACATTATCCAAGAAATAACGGTCGTGGGTGATGAAAAGTACCGTTTTCTTAGAATTTTTTAGGAAATTCGTCAACCAAGCAATGGTATCAATATCCAAGTGGTTGGTTGGCTCGTCCAATAATAACAAGTCTGCATCATTTAACAAAACTTGCGCCAACTGAACACGACGACGAAGTCCACCAGACAAAGCACCAACTTTTTGTGACAAGTCGTCCAAACCTAGCTTCGTAAGAACAGTTTTGACTTCACTCTCAATCGCCCAAGCATCAAGCGAATCCATCTCTGCCATGACTTTTTCAAGTTTAGCTTGATTGGCTTCGTTGTAATCAGCCATCAAGGTCTCATAGGTCTTAATCAAAGTCATCTCACGCAAATCAGACGACAAAACTGTATCCAAAATAGTTTTATCATCATCAAATTCAGGATCTTGGGTCAAATAAGCAATTTTATAACCGTTCTTAGCTGCAAACGGCGACACATCGCCATCAAAGCCAAGACGACCAGAAATGACATCAAGGAGCGTTGTTTTCCCCGTTCCATTGACACCAATAATCCCAATGCGGTCAAAATCATGAATAATAAAGGAAATATCACGAAAAACAGTCTTATCACCGACTGATTTTGTTAAGTGTTCTACGATAAAATCACTCATTTGTTTTCCTTTCTAATAAAGTCAAAAATAGCTTCTTTGTCATTGGCAAGCTCACCAAGAACAATTTTTTCCTCGATTTCTTTTAATACCTGTCCTAATTCTGGACCAGGTTTGTATTGTAATTCTTTGATTAAAACTCCGCCATTGATAACAATTTCGTGTTTATCATGAATGGTTAATTCTTTATCCAAACGCTCAATACGCTCAAAATCAACTGGCAAACCATAACCAGCACGCAAATCTTCTGCTTGTTCAATCAAACAACTGCCATAACGGTACATTTCCATCTTATCAAGCTCATTTTCTAGACGGAAACGGTAAATCGCCACAATCTGTTCGACATCTTTTTGAAATTGACTTGATGTTTTCCATGCTTTCAAAAAGACACGAACGTCTTTGACATCTAAAGCTAATAGCAAAGCTGCCCAAGCTTGTTCAGACGTTTTAAAGTGATAATTACAAGCCAAATCGTCAAGTAATTGCTGTAAATTGTCATGAGCATTCTCAAGATATGGTAAATATTTTTGAGCTTGACTAGTAATCATGGCTTTAATCCCTTTACGCCAGAAAGGTGCCATCAATAATTTATCAAATTCAATAAAAGAGCGCTCTACCGAAATTTTTTCAAGTAAGGGCGCATGTGCTGCCATAGCAGTAAACGTATCAGGTTCAATATCAAAATCAAGACTAGCCGCAAAGCGGAAACCACGCATAATGCGCAGCGCGTCTTCGTTAAAACGCTCCGCAGGATTTCCCACCGCACGTAATAACTTAGCTTCCAAATCTGCCAAACCGTTGAATTTATCAATAATTAAACCTGTCTCATCAAGTGCAAAAGCATTGACTGTAAAATCACGGCGTTTCAAATCTTCCTCTAGAGAACGAACAAATGACACACTGCTAGGTCTGCGGTAATCCACGTAAACATCTTCTGTACGGAAAGTAGTGATTTCATACTCGCCACCTTCTTCTAAAACAAGAACTGTGCCATGCTCAATCCCAACATCAACCGTACGATGAAAAATGCTCTTTGTCTCTTCTGGATAAGAACTTGTTGCAATATCAACGTCGTGAATCGGACGATTTAGTAAAACATCACGAACGCTACCACCGACAAAATAAGCTTCGTAGCCAGCTTCACGAATTTTTTTCAAGATTGGTAAAGCCTCCTGAAATTCAGAAGGCAGATTGTTTAATTTCATAGTAATTTTTCCAAACCATAAACGAGTTTATCTCGTTTGACAACTGCTTTAATTCCAATATTAACACCACTCATAAACGAAATACGATCATAAGAATCATGACGAAGTGTTAATCCCTCACCTTGGGCACCGAAGATGACTTCTTGGTGCGCAACCAATCCAGGTAAACGAACACTATGGATACGCATACCATCAAAATCAGCTCCACGCGCTCCTTTTAACGTTTCAACTTCATCTGCAGCCCCTTGTTTTTTAGGTTGACGAACTTCACGAATCAATTCCGCTGTTTTCACAGCTGTACCTGAAGGAGCATCTTTCTTATTGTCATGATGTAGTTCAATGATTTCAAGGTCCGGAAAATATTTGGCAGCCTTAGCGGCAAATTCCATGAGTAAAATAGCACCAATTGCAAAGTTTGGAGCAATCAAACCACCTGTTTTCTTTTCTTCAGAAAGAGCGATTAATTCAGCGATTTCATCTTCTGAAAATCCTGTCGTTCCAACAACGGGAGCGAAGCCATTTTCCAAAGCAAAGCGGGTATTTTCATAAGCAACTGCTGGCATAGTAAAATCAACCCAAACATCTGCATCAAACCCAACTAATTGTGATTTGTCTGTAAATACTGGAACACCGTCCACGTCTGATTCTGTCGCAAATGGGTCAAGTAATGCGGCTAAGGCTAATTCGTCATCTCCCTTAACCATATTAACTGCTGCTGAGCCCATTCGTCCTTTAAAACCTGCAATGATAACTTTAATACTCATGTTTTTTCCTCTCTAACACTTAAACAATTGGTGTGAAACCAAATGCAACTGCGCCTTCCCCTAAATGAGTAGCAATAACGCCATCAAATGTGACAATTTTAAGATTTTCAGCCTGACCTCTGTCAGCTAAAGTCTGATAAAACTGTTGCGCTTTTTCTTCAGCTCGTGAATGAATGATGAAAACTTCGTAATCACCGTTAACAGTCACTTCAGACAAAACGTCAACTAAACGCTTGATAGCTTTTTTCTCAGTTCTCACTTTTTCGAAAACTTCAATAACACCTTCGTCATTAAAATAAAGAATTGGCTTGATACTAAGTAAATTTCCGATAAGTGCGGAGCCATTTGATAAACGCCCACCTTTTACCAAGTGATTCAAGTCATCAACCATGATAAAAGCACTTGTTCCGTCAATTTGCTGTTGCAATTTAGCTAAAATATCATCAAAATCCACACCAGCTTCTGCCCAATTCAATGTGTTTCTTACCATGCTACCAAGAGGTGCGGATGTAATTTTGCTATCTGGGAAAGCAATGGTTAATTCGGGATAATCGTCAGCTAGAAATTGAATATTTTGCCAAAATCCTGAAATTCCTGAAGATAAGAATAAACCGATAACGTGTGTATAACCTTCTGAAGACAACTGTGACAAAATCTCGTCTAATTTTGCCAAACTTGGTTGGCTTGTTTTTGGAAGAACAGGCGACATTGCCATTTTCTTATAAAAATCATCTAAGCTCAAATCCTTACCTTCAAGGTAGCTAATCTCACCAATCATGATTGGAATATCCAAAATGTGAAGGTTCTCTTTTTGTTTGATGTCATCTGACAAAACTGCGGTTGTATCTGTAATAACTGCTAATTTCATTAGTTTCTAAACTCCAATTTAATCCCTGGACGGTCCAGGGCAATTTCGGTTACTTCATATGTTAGACGTTGTACAACATCTAATAGCGGTGCGGCTAAATTTTCAACTTCTTCTTTGGTGAATTCACTTGGTTCGTTAACAATACGCTTTTTAATGTGAACCATTTGTGAAACAACACCACTAATAACGAATTCTTTTTTAACAACCGTAAATTGTAATACTGATACAATCATCGTTTGGTTGTTTTCTGTATCTTTTCTTACTAACTGAAACGTCACTTCAAAATTAGTCTTTGGTGTACCATTTTTCTTTTCCCATTCGAGATTTCTTGCATCATAATGGTACTGGTTTACAAATTCTTTTTCGCGTACTAATTCCATACTGGTCTCCTATTTTGTATATCACCATTCATTATAGCATAAATAGCCTATATTTTGCACATTTTTCTTTGAAGTTTGAAATAATACTGAACATTATTTTTATCGAAAAATACAAAAAGTCACACTCACCAACTATCATAAACAGTAAGTCCGTATTGTTCAATCAGTCGATTAAGTTTTGTCCCATATGAAGTGTCCGTAGCATAGGTACCTGTAAGAGCTTTGGTTGCATCCTTGTAGGAAGTTGTGTTTGATTTATGCACACCAGCATAAATATCTTTTTGGAGAAATTGGGCATAATCTTCCAATGACTCTGCTTGGCTACTATACGAGCGAAATTGGGCATCAATGGTATAAGCATTACCACTTCCGTCATCTTCCCACGTTTTCATCGTGACTGATTGCCCATTGTAGTCCCCTTTTATGCCAAAAAAGTTATAATTAGGTGCTTGACTAAGAGCTGATTGACCGCTGTTTGACTCTAGAATCGCTTGCGCAATCATCACCGAAGCATAAAGGTCATTTTGCGCAGCAATTTGCCGTGCGGCTTCGCCAATACTTTCAATAAAATTTATCGTTATTTGGTCAGGTATTGTAGTAGAACTTGTGGTGTCAGCAGTTGCCGTATTATCTGCATCTTGTGCTTGATAAGTAAAAATTACTAAGGCGACACAAGCTAAAACCACCAACAAACTCATGCCATATAAAGCCCATTTAGGAACTTTTTTCTGCCGACGATGACTTCTCGCTTTCTTTCTAATCTTGCGTTTTCTTGTTTTTGCCAAATCTGTCAATCCTTTCGCAAATTCACCTTCCAGTATAACAAATTTTTAATAAAAAAGAGACTGATAACTGTTGTCAAAAATAAAAATCAGCACCCAAAAGAGTGCCGATTATCAGCGTATTAGACCCCAGTAATTGATTGTTTGAGGTTGGAAATCTAGCTTACAAAGCAAATATTAAAAAGTGCCTAATCAATTGAGCATGGGAAATCTAAATTAACCAAAGGTGACAAGCGCTGTTTTAATATGCCTTGACAGCGACCTTTAACAATCTATTTCTGAATTGTTAAAGTCCAAACCACTGCGTCTTACAGATTTGTAACTGCATAAACAAAGAAACTGAGCACTTGGTCTCAGCTTCTTGGAAGGCAAGTTTTGCCTTTTATCATGTTGACTGTTACTTACACTGAAAAGTTTTTATTCTGCCAAATTTTTTAAAACGTTGTTAACGATATTTTCGACAGTAATGCCATTTTCTGCTAACAATTCTTGCGCATTGTAGCGGTCATGGAAGGCTTTTTCAACACCGTAATTTTGGACTTTAACTTCCGTATCACCAAGGTAACTTGCAATCATTTGACCGTAGCCACCTTCTAAAATACCGTCTTCCAAAGTAACCACGACTTGGTGCTCAGCTTCTAAACTATCAAGCAATTCTTCGTCCAATCCTGTGATGAATTTTGGATTAACAATTGTCGCTGTAATACCATGTTTGTCAGCCAATTCTTTAGCAACTTCCTCTGCCAATCCGTAGAAATTACCAAGACCAAAGAGCGCTACTTGACTACCTTTTTGAGTCACTTGGTTCTTATTAAGAATCGAGTAATCCGTTGTGTCTGCAATACCAGTTTCACGAAGTGGACCAACTGGGATGCGGATAGCTACTGGGTGTTCTTTTTGCTCAATTGCCCAATCAAGCATGGCAAGATGTTCTTCCTTACTTGTTGGTGCCATGTAAACCACGTTTGGAATGTGAGCTAAGAATGGAATCTCAAAGAAACCGAGGTGACTTTCGTCGTTCAAAGAGCTAACAGACGCCATGTAAACAAGAGCTGTTACTGGCAAATTATTCAAAGCGATGTCATGTGACCATTGGTCATAAGTACGTTGCATAAATGTAGAGGCAACATACCAGACTGGTTTTGCACCGTTTTTAGCAAGCCCAGCTGACATTGTAGCTGCTTCTTCTTCAGCAATACCCACATCAACAAATTGTTTACCTGCTTGTTTGCGTTGGTCTTGGCTCAACATAAACATTGGTGTTCCTGCATTGACGGCAACTACTGTTGAGTCATTTTTGATTTTATTTAAGACAAAATCTGTTGTAATGCTATTGTATGTTTCAGCAGCACCTGCACCACCAAGATATTCTCCTGTTTCAGGATTGTATGGTCCACCTGCATGGAAAGCTTCGCGATTTTCTTCCATGAATGACACACCGTGTCCTTTTTGCGTATGAATGTGTAGCAAAACTGGGTGACTAGCGTCTTTGACTTCTTCAAATAAAGCAATCAATTGGTCGAGATCATTTCCTGCGTCAAGGTAATGATAATCAAAACCGAGAGCTTTAAAAAGATTATTATCAGCTTGACCGTTGCTTTCGCGTAAGTCACGAAGTGCTGTGTAAATACCGCCAGTTGGGTTAACAGCGATTGATTGGTCGTTATCGTTAATAACGACAATCGTATTTGTCCCTTCTGTTGCGATTTGGTTTAGCCCTTCATACGCCATACCACCTGAAAGAGAACCATCACCAATAACCGCCACAACATTATAAGCTTCATCTTTCAAATCACGCGCTTTAGCCACACCAGAAGCAAGTGACAATGATGTTGACGTATGACCTACTGTGAAGAGGTCGTGTTCGCTTTCTTTAGGATTTGTGTAACCTGATACGTCATCATAATGCGCTGGATCAAGAAAAGCTTGCGCACGCCCAGTCAACATTTTATGAACGTATGATTGATGTGACACGTCAAAAATGAATTTATCTACTGGTAAATTAAAGACATAGTGCATAGCAACTGTCATTTCAACCATACCAAAGTTTGGTCCGTTGTGTCCACCATGTTGGCTTGTTTTTTCAAGAAGCGCTTGTCGTGCTTCATCAACAACACGGTGCAAATCTTCACGTGATAATTGTTTTAAATCTTGTGGTGATGAAATTGTTTCAAGTACCATAAATTCTCCTTCTTTCATCTAAGAATCAATTGAAAAGTTTCATAACATCCTGTTCTCAAATTGATTTATATCTTCAAAAATTAGCTAAAAACTCACTAATTTTTGCAAGTAATGCTATCAGACACCCTAGAGTGCACTCCAAGTCAAATACTTTTTTAATTTTTTTCAATAATAATAAACTAACTAATCAGACCGTTATCTGCCAACCAGCTATTAATTGACGTTTCGCTTGATAAAATACGCCCCTTGACAGGATTTTTCAGCAAATTATCCATTTCAATGTGGGCATCACTTTCTCCTTTCGCTTTGAACCGAAAGCAAAGATTAAAAGTCACCCTACAAAGCACCAACGATTTTATGTGGTAAATATTTTTCGTCCAAATAAGCCATATCGTCATCTGTCAAAGTCACGTCAAAAGCACCCATGAAATCATCTAAGTATTTTTCTTTTGTCACTCCAACAATCGGTGAGTCAATCCCTTTTTGCCATAGCCAAGCAAGAGCAACTTGAGCACGAGTAACACCGTATTTTTCTGCAACTTCTGCCACTCGCGCTACGATAGCCTTATCTTGTTCTTCAGTGCTATCGTATTTCATTTTGGCTGTTTCATCTGTCTTACTACGTGCAGTATCCGCATCCCAATCGCGCACCACGCGACCTGCTGCCAAAGGACTATAAGGCGCTAAACCAACACCTGAATCTTTACAAAACGGAATCATTTCACGTTCGTCCTCACGATAAAGCATATTGTAATGATTTTGCATGACTGAAAATTTTGTCCAACCATTTTTCTCAGCCACATACTGCGCTTTTTGGAACTGCCAAGCATACATTGCTGACGCACCAAGATAATGCACCTTACCAGAGCGCACTAAATCATTAAGTGCAGAAATAGTTTCTTCAATCGGTGTGTTATAATCCCAACGATGAATGTAAAGCACATCAATATAATCTGTTCCTAAACGTTTAAGACTAGCTTCAACTTGGCTAAAAATTGCTTTTCGTGACAAACCAGTTGTATTTCGTCCCTCGTGTAAACCATCACCAAAGAAAACCTTAGTGGCAATAATCACTTCATCACGGTCCGCAAAATCACGAATAGCACGACCAAGATATTCCTCACTTGTTCCTTTTCCGTAAACATTTGCTGTATCAAAAAAGTTAATACCCAAATCTAAAGCTTTCTTAATGATGATACGTGATTTTTCTTCATCTAAAAGCCAACCAGAATGAAAACCAAGACTAGCATCACCAAAACTCATGCAACCAAGGCACAGTTTTGACACTTCAAGACCTGTATTTCCAAATTTTGTGTATTCCATACGAAACCTCCAAGATATTTCAATTTTTTCTGAACGCTTTCATTGTACACCTTAGAGTTAACTCTAAGTCAAGTGAAAACATTATTTTAAAAAATAAAAAAGTTTATCACCCCCAAAAACTGATAAACTCTCACATTAAATTCGTTTTAAGTTAAAGGAAATCATGATAAGTGTCACAAGACAAGCAATTGCAATTAAAGCAAATGCGGATTGAAGCATCAAGAAACTTAAAAGCAATCCTAGTATTGGCATACCAAATTCAACCCCATAAAGCCTATTGGTATTTTGATGACTTGATTTATTATTATGCTGATGTAAAAATGCATCAAACAGTAATATACCAAGATAAGAAGGTAAACTGAAAATAGTAGCTTGCACCATTTCCTATCACACGGTTTTGGCTGACATCCATCATGTGATCAATTTCAATAATATACACCATAAAAAGATTGGTTACAATGATGAAAATTAAGAAAGAAGCCACAGACAAATTATCCACTGAAAAATACGGGGCTATGCCGATAATCATTTCACCAGAAGTGATAAGCCTCCAACCAAATGCAGAAAATTAATAGTGCACCTTTTCTATGAGACATGACCTTATTTGGGATTAAGTAAAATCCACATTAACAGCACACCATAAACCGGCAAAATCAGCCCGAACTGATAAGGTAAAAAATTGAAATAAACAAAGTCAGAGAACGTATTCCCAAAATATTGACGAATCAAACTACGGTCTGCTTCTGCTTTAGTATTGAAATACGCAATCACATATTGCAACAAAAGAAACAGAGAAATAAAAGCCATTGGTAAAATAAGTCGCACAAAATTCGTTGACCATTCTTCCGCAATAAAATATTGGCTAAACTATTTTACCCAATTTGTACTTCATCGAAACTATCTTTCTTCCCCTTAAACCTTAATTTATTTGTGCCTATTATAACAAAAAACGATGAAAATTTACTGCTATAACGCTTCTAGCCAAAACAACTCAAAAAATATTTTTCTCCACTTTTGCTCTCATCTTCAGATTTTAAAAGCCCAATCACCATATCTCGCAGCTAAAAAAGCTGGGCACTTTCGTCCCAGCTTTCCCATTCTCAATTTTTAAGATATTCTTTGATTTTTTAACTCAACTTTTTGGTGAATGTAATCAATCAACTCAACCGTCAAGTCATAGCGCATAAATGGTGTGATGAGATAAATCCCCTTAAAATGCTCCAAAGCGCGGTCAATTAATTGTTTACTTTCTTCCAAAGCCAATTTTTGGCAGGTTTCTTTATCATCTTTAACAGCTTCTAATTTTGCTAAAAACTCATCTGATAGTTGGATACCAGGAACTTCATTATGAAGGAAAATAGCATTATTATAGCTTGTAATCGGCATGATACCTACAAAAAATGGCGCTTCATAATCTCGTGTTAAATCGGCTAATCCATCAATAATCTCTGTGTTAAAAACAGGTTGTGTGATGAAATAATCTGCTCCTGCCGCTACTTTTCTTTCGATTAAACGACCACAGCGTGATAGATTTTTGACGTTTGGGTTAAAAGCCGCAGCTGCTGTAAAATTGGCCTCTTTCTTGATACTGGCTCCACTGTATCCTTGACCTTTATTGAGCTGTTTTATGAGTGCTAACAATTTAAAGCTTGTGGCATCATAAACACTTGTAGCACCAGGAAAATCACCGATTTTTGACGGGTCTCCCGTAATGGCAAGGACATGATTAAATCCTAAAACGTCCATTCCCAAAAGTCGCGATTGCAAACCAATCATATTATGGTCACGGCAAGATAAATGCAAAAGAAACGGTGTCGAAATCTCATTTTTCAATAGAGCCGCGATACTAACATTACAAATTCGCGTCTTAGCTAGCGAATTATCTGCTAAGGTAATGGCTGAAATTCCTGCTTTGTCTAAGGCTTTTACCCCCTCCGTAAATTTCGCAATGTCAAGCGTCTTTGGTGGGTCTAACTCCGCAATAATTGTAACTTCTCTTTTGACCCTATCTACCAATGTCTCTGATTGTTTAGCTGCTTTGATAAGTTCTACTTCTTCAACCATTGGTGTCACAAATTTTCGTTCAACAGGTTTTAATCCTTTAACAGCACGTTTTACCGCTCTGATATGGTCAGGCGTTGTTCCACAACAACCACCTATCAAACGCGCACCTTCTGCCACAAGAAGTTCTGCACTTTTTCCGAAATAATCAGCATTTTGACTAAAGCCATACTGACCGCTGCCATTGTCATCAACAAAAGACAACAAACTAGCATTTGGATAAACAGACAAATAAGACTGAGCAAAAAGCGGAACTTGTTTCAGTGACTTAATCATATGATAGGGACCGAGGTGGCAATTCAAGCCAACCACATCAGCACCTAACATGACTAATTTTCCCAGAATTTCAACTAAAGGACGACCATTTTCTGTAATTCCAGCTTCATGGAGAGCAATATTAGTGATAATTGGCAAATCAGTTATTGGTCTAACAGCTTTTAAAACTTCGATAATTTCTTCTTCATCATAATAAGTTTCAAAAAGCAAACCATCAATTTGATTCGTTTCAATCAAATACCCGACTTGTTCCAAAGTCTCCTCAATAATTTCATCAAGAGTTAAATTACATTGTTTAAGTCCACGAAGAGCCCCAACAGTTCCAAGAACAAAAGCATCATCACCTGCAGCTTCCCTAGCAATTTTAACACCAGCCTGATTGATTTCCTTAACTTGGTCATCATAAGCATAGCCTTTCAGACGATGACGTTTAGCAGCATAGGTATTGGTTTGGATAATGTCTGCCCCTGCCTCAAGATAAGCATGATGAATGGCTGAAATTTTATCTGGATGTGTAAGATTATAAGCTTCGTAGCAATTGTCAAGACCATTGGCGTAAAGAAGAGTTCCCATAGCACCGTCGGCTACCAGAATATCTGTTTTTAAACGTTCTAATAATCGTGACATAGCATAACCTTTCTTATTTTCCGTATTTAGCTCGGACTTCCTTGGTTGCAGCCACCAAAACTTCAAGTGCCGCTACTGTTTCTGGTTCGCGACGTGTTTTAAGACCACAGTCAGGGTTTACCCAGAACTGTTCAAGTGATAATTGACGCAATGGACGTTCAATGTTAGCAATAACTTCTTCCTTAGTTGGTACACGTGGAGAGTGGATATCATAGACACCAAGACCAATTCCAAGTGGGTAAACAGCTGTTTCAAATGATTCAATAACGTCACCATGGCTACGGCTTGTCTCGATAGAAATAACGTCTGCATCCAAAGCACGAATAGAATCAATAATTTCATTGAACTTAGAGTAACACATGTGCGTATGAATTTGTGTTTCTTCTTTCACTGATGATGTTGCTACGTGGAAAGCATGAACAGCATCATCAAGATAAGCTTGTTGTTTGCTCTTACGAAGCGGCAAACCTTCACGAAGCGCTGCTTCATCCACTTGAATAATGGCAATACCTGCATCTTCAAGCAATTTAATTTCATCTTTGATAGCAAGACCAATTTGGTTAAACAAATCAGCACGTGAAATGTCAGAACGTTCAAAAGACCAGTTTGTGATAGTGATTGGACCAGTCAACATTCCTTTCACTGGACGGTCAGTCAAACTTTGAGCATAAACGGTTTCTTGCACAGTCAATGGTTGAATGTGTTTAACATCTCCATAAATGATTGGTGGTTTAACAGCACGAGAACCATATGATTGAACCCAACCAAGTTTTGTTGTTGTGAAACCAGCTAGTTTTTGACCGAAGAATTCAACCATGTCCACACGTTCAAATTCACCGTGAACAAGCACATCAATGTCCAAATCCTCTTGAATTTGAATCCAACGTGCGATTTCTGATTTAATGAAATCTTCATATTCCACATCAGAAATATTGCCACGTTTCCAAGCCAAGCGTGTACGACGAACTTCTGGTGATTGTGGGAATGAACCGATTGTTGTCGTTGGAAGAATTGGCAAACCAAGTTTTTCTTGTTGCACTTGACGACGAACTTTATAGTCAACACGTTCAGTAGCAACATCATCCAAATTTTCCAATGTTACATTACGGAAATCAGCTGCTTGCAAAGCATCAAAATCAACAACGTGTTGTTTGTAAACATCAGATTCTTCACCGTCTAAACGTTGGCTCAACAATTTGAGTTCTTGCAATTTTTCATCCGCAAATGCCAAACCATTTTTAAGAACTGGTTCGAGTTCTGTTTCGTTTTTAGTCGTTACTGGCACATGAAGAAGTGAACAAGAAGGTTGAACAACAAGTGTTTTTACATTGGCTTGAATTTTTTCGAGCAATGCTGATGTCTTAACAAAATCTGTTGCCCAGATATTACGTCCATCAACTACACCTGCAAAAACGTCTTTATCAGTAAAATAACCTGCTTCAATAGCTTCAAGGTTTTCATCAAGACCATGAACAAAATCAAGACCAAAAGCTGCTACTGGTAACTCTGACAAATCTTTGGGATCAATCAAGGCTTCAAAATAAGTTTGGAAAATCAATTTAGCTTCTGGCACTTCTTTGGCAAAATAAGCATAAACATCTTTTGCTGCTTCTAAAAGGTCAGCCCCTTCATCTGTCACAAAGATTGGCTCATCAACTTGAATATAAGTTGCCCCTGCTTCAACCAATTCTACAAAGACTTGTTTATAAAGTGGCAATAATTTTTTCACTGCAACTGTGAAATCACCAACTTCAGATGAAAGAGCCACATAAGTAATTGGTCCGGTAATAACTGGTTTAGCTTTATCGCCAACCACTTCTTTTGCTTCCAAATACAAGTCAAGCAAACGTGTATTTGTCAATTGTGGTTTAACACCAGACCATTCAGGAACAATATAGTGATAGTTTGTGTTGAACCATTTTTTCATTGATGAAGCAACGTTGTCTTTATTACCACGCGCAATTGCAAAATACAAATCAAGGTTGATTTCTTCTTTAGCAAAACGTTTTGGAATCACACCAAATTGTACTGACAAATCCAAGATATGGTCATAAAGTGAGAAATCACCTACAGGAATAAAATCATGCCCTGCATCAGCTTGTTTTTTCAAAAATTCAAGACGTAAATCTTTAGCTTGAGCTCGTAACTCTTCTTGTAAAATATCCCCTGCCCAATACAATTCAATTAATTTTTTCCATTCGCGATTTTCACCTAAACGCGGATAACCCAAATTCGAAACCTTTACCATAGTTACCTCCTATAACAATATTAGTTTTAAACTATATCTGCTAAATTTTTATAATTAAGATTGTAAAGGATAATAATCCTTTTTTCAACACTTTTCACCATTCTATCTTTTTATGGACTGATATAGTTTTTAACTATACATTTAGAATTTATTATAGTTTTTAACTATAACAAAAAGAACTCCCGAAGGAGTTCAATGTTAGATTAATAAAATTTATTATTTAGCTTTTCTAAGGGCACCAAATAGTAATCCTGAAATAATAGCACCGATAACAATGGCAACAAGGTAAAGAATCCAGTTGCTTGTTAATGCAAAGACGAAGATACCACCATGAGGAGCCATCAATTTGATACCAAATGCACCTACTAAAGCACCTGTTACAGCTGAACCAACCATAAAGCTTGGAATAGCACGAGCAGGGTCAGCAGCACCAAATGGAATTGCACCTTCTGTGATGAACGATAGTCCCATAACAATATTTGTTAAACCAGCATCGCGTTCTTCAGCTGTAAATTTATCTTTAAACAAACGTGTTGCAATAAAGACTGCAAGAGGAGGAACCATACCACCGGCCATAACAGCCGCCATAACAACTGAACCACCATTTGAAAGAGCTGCTGCAGTAAGACTACTTGTACCAAAGACATAAGCGGCTTTATTGAAAGGTCCACCCATATCGATTGCCATCATACCACCAAGGATAAGTCCAAGGATAATAGCAGAGCTACCAGACAAACTATCAAGGAAATCATAAAGTGCACTATTAATAGCAGCCATAGGAATGTTGATGAAGAGCATCAAGAATCCAGTTACCAACACACCAAGAAGTGGGTAAAGGAGGATTGATTTGATACCTTCAAGTGATTTTGGCAAGAAGGCAAGAGCTTTCTTAAGAACAAGAATAACACCACCAGCTAAGAAACCACCAACAAGAGCACCAAGGAAACCTGAAGCAATTTGTTTATCAGCAAGGTTTGCTGCACTTTCTAAACTATAGAATGAGATACGACCAAAAGCAAGACCAGAGGTTGCAATAGCACCAGCTGTAAACCCAGCTACCAAACCAGGTTTTTCAGCAATTGAATAGGCAATGTAAGCAGCAAACACCGGAATCATAAAGCCAAAAGCTGCATTACCAAGCTGATTAAAAACTGCAGCTACTTCATGATAGTTACCAAGATGACTCAGCTGATCTTTGGGAACCCCTATAAATTGGTCAATCAAGAATGAAATAGCAATTAAGATACCACCACCAATAACGAACGGCAACATTTGAGAAACACCACTCATCAAGTGTTTGTAGAATGCAGCACCAAGGCTTAATTTTTCACTAGTATCACTTGAAGACGAAGCTTCACCAGCTGAAGCTGTGTAAGTTTCTGCTTTACCATCAAGAATGATATTGATTAATTCTTCAGATTTTTTAATACCATCGGCAACTGGACGTGATACTAATGCTTTTCCATCAAAACGTGCCATTTCAACGGCTTTATCAGCTGCAATAATAACACCTTTTGCACGCGCAATTTCATCAGCAGTCAAACGATTACCGACACCTGAAGCACCATTTGTTTCAACACGAACAGTGACATTCATTTCATCACCTTGTTTGATGAGGGCTTCTTCTGCCATGTAAGTGTGCGCAATACCAGTTGTACAAGCCGTAACAGCTACGATAAGTGGTTTATCATCTGAAACTGGAGCAGCTTTCGCTTCTTCTTTTACTTTGTTATCCTCTTCTGCTGCGTTAAATGTTGCAATCACTTCGTCAGCTGATGTCACTTGACGTAATTGATCAGCAAAGCCATCTTTCAAAAGATATTTTGATAATTCAGCAAGAGCAGCCAAGTGAGTATCGTTTGCGCCATCTGGTGCTGCAATCATGAAGAATAGGTAAGTTGGTTGACCGTCCAATGCTTCATAATCAACACCTGCAGCAGATTTAGCAAACAAAACAGTCGCTTCTTTAACAGCTGCATTTTTACTGTGAGGCATGGCAATACCATCACCTAAACCAGTAGATGTTTGCGCTTCACGGTTCATGATACCTTGTTTAAAAGTATCAAAATCAGTTACCACACCGTGTTCAACAAGGCTTGTGATCATTTCATCGATCGCCGCTTCTTTTGAAGTTGCTTTCAAATCAAGAATCATGACATCTTTTCTGAGCAAGTCTTGAATTTTCATATTTTTTCTACCTCTACTTTTTGATAAGTTTCTTTTATGAATTCGGCAGTTGCCAAGTCATCTGAGAATGTTGTTGCTGTTCCACATGCAACACCCCATTTAAGAGCTTCGATTGGGTCGCCAGATTTGACATATTCGCCTGTAAATCCTGCAACCATAGAATCACCTGCACCAACAGAATTTTTGACAATACCTTTAATTGGTTTTGCAAAGTATGCTGCTTCTGGTGTTACCAACAATGCACCATCGCCAGCCATTGAAATAATAACGTTTTTAGCACCTTTAGCGAGAATTTCACGGGCGTATTTTTCAATATCAGCAAGACCGTTTAATTCAACACCAAAAATATCAGCTAATTCATGATTATTTGGTTTCACCAAAAGTGGTTGATAGTTTAAGGAATCTAAAAGTGTTTGTCCTTCAAAATCACAAACAACTTCTGCACCGGCTTTTTTAGCAATCGGAATCAATGTGTTATAGACTTGGTTTCCAAGGCTACTTGGTGCTGAACCTGCAAAAACAACAGTATCTTCACTTGAAAGACTAGCAAGAATAGCTTCTAATTCCTCAAGTTTTTCTATTGAGATGTGTGGACCTGCACCATTAATTTCTGTTTCTTCACCCGCTTTAACCTTGACATTAATACGTGTGTCCTCAGAAACTTCAACAAATTTTGTTGCAATACCTTCATCTACCAAGCCATCTTTCACAAAACGCCCTGTAAATCCACCGATAAATCCTGTGGCTGTATTTTCAATATCCAGACGTTTCAAGATACGGCTAACATTAATCCCTTTACCACCAGCGAATTTATCATCGCTAGTCATGCGGTTAACACTTCCAAGTGCTAAACTATCCAAGCGAACAATAAAGTCGATAGATGGATTAAGAGTGACTGTGTAAATCATACTTCAATTACCCTCGTTTTTTCTTTTATTTTTTTCATCAGTGCTCCACTAGATTGATTGGTAATGATAATGACATTTTCAACCTTACCAACCTTAGCAAAAGAAATGTGACCAATCTTTGATGAATCTGTAACAATAAATGTTTTTCTGGCATTTTCAATAACCGTTTTCTTGATGACCGCTTCTTCAACATCAGGTGTTGTTAAGAATTGCTCATCGACACCATTTATTCCTAAAAAAGCCTTATCAAAATTTAATTGTTTGATTTGCTCATACGCAACCGTTCCAATACTAGCATCCGTTGCTTTTTTGACATGGCCGCCAATAATAATCGTTTGAATGTTTTTATCAACCAATTTGGCAGCATGGTGAATGGAATTGGTAACTACCGTTAAATTATCTTGGGAGAGATAGTTGAGTAGCAACTCATTTGTCGTCCCTGCATCAATGAAAATAACTTCATTATCAGCAATCAAATCAGCGGCTTTCTGAGCGACTAACATTTTTTCTTGAATGTTTTTGATAGATTTTTGTTGATTGGTAAATTCTTCTTGAAGTGAGGGAGGGAGTTCTGCGCCACCATGGACTCGGTGGAGCTTACGCTCACTCTCCAATTCATCCAAATCGCGACGAACAGTGGACTCCGAGGTATCTAGCATGCTAACTAAGTCCTCAAGATTAACAAATTTATCATGAGACAATTTTTCCATAATTAATTGTTTTCGTTTAGACTTAAGAATGTTCATCACCTCCACTGAAATCGTTTCCAGATAAAATTATACTATTTTTTCTGCCATTGTCAAGCATTTTCTATCAAATTCTATCATTTTTTCACTAGTTAGTTGGAGTACTTTCAAAAGCAGGAAAATAATGACTATCGGCAAATTTGGCACAAACTAAAAGGACTCAGGCCTGTGCAATACAGAACTAAATCCTTTCAATAATTATCTATCTAACTTTTGGTGTGCAGTTCACACCCGTAATAAGAATTTTGTTTTATTTTTCCTTATCTTTAATCAATGATGTTGAGTGCACCACACGGTTATCACGGTCAGGGTAAATGTATTTAATCGCTTGATTAATCGCAGTTGGAGCTTCACCAAAACCAGAGGCGATCAAAGCAACTTTACCTTCATAGTCAGCGGCATCACCAATCGCGTAAACACCTTCTTGACTTGTCTCAAACAATGGCGAAACCGTAATGCTTGAACGTTTATAATCAACGTTCCAATTTTTAAGGTTTTTATTTGATGTTGAAAAACCAAAGCTAACAATCAAAGCATCTAATGGCAATTCAACAGTTTCATCTGATTTAATCTTTTGAATTGTTAAACTGTTAGCAAATTGACCATCACCGTCCAAAGCAACTGGTACGTACGGTGTCATGATTTTCACATTTGATTGTTTAAGCACTTCAACGCTATGTTCGTGAGCACGGAAAGCATCACGACGGTGAACGATTGTCACGCTTTTAGCCAAGCCATCCAAATGATTTGCCCAGTCAACGGCAGAATCACCACCACCACAGATAACAACGTCTTTGCCAGCAAATTGCTCTAATTTATGAACATTGTAGAAAAGGTTGTTGTCAGCGTATTCTTCTTCCCCTTCTAAACCAAGCGTACGGGGAGCAAATGCACCATTACCACAGGCAATAACAATCGCACGTGAAAAATGTTGACCTTTATTGGTCTCAATAGTGAAAACATCGCCCTCTTTCTCAAAAGTTTTAACTTCTTCTTTAAGACAAATCGTTGTTTGGTCTTCAAAGCGTTCTAATTGTTTGATAAGATTTTCAGTTAACTCTGCTGCTGTGATTTCAGGGAAACCAGCCACATCATAAATGGCTTTTTCAGGATAAAGGATAGCTGGTTGCCCACCAAGTTCTGACAAACTTTCAATAATTTTCACTGAAACACCACGCATACCTGCATAAAAAGCAGCAAAAAGCCCTGCAGGACCACCACCAATAACGGTAATATCATATATTTCACGATTTTCTGACATTTATTTTTCCAACTCCTTATAAATTTCTTCGATGACTGATGTTTTATAAGCCATGTAACTTTCGATATTTTTGGGAAATAGCTGCGCTGCTTTCATTTTTGTTGCTCCATAAATCGCAACTGCATCAGGATGACTGCGCAAATAATCACGAAAAGCAAGGTGCCGTTTCAACTCAAGTGAATTTTCAGGACAAACATAAAGATGATGACATTGCAAATGCTCTTTACCAGAATAAGCAAAAGCTTCCCTGCCTTCAATCCCTAGATTTCCCTCATGAACATATCCAATACTTGCTAATTTTTCAATGACCATAGATAAAGCCGTCTCTTGAGCAATCACAACATCAATATCAATGATTGGCTTTGCTGCTAATCCTTCAACGGCTGTGCTTCCAACATGCTCAATTCTAGTAGCTAACTCGCCAAGAACAGCACGTAACTCTTGCGCAATTTTTTCAAAATTATCTTTCCAACTCTCTTGATAGGAAAGAACAATCACCTCTTCTGTCCGCATGAAACCTCCTCAAAAATAAAGAGACATACAGTCCGCATGCCTCCTATTATATCACATATTTTTAGCTTTCGCGTCTTTCTCTGCGAGAATCTTTCGAAAAATAGCTTCTTCTTCCTTGCTAAAAACATAATTTTCCAATAAATCTGGACGACGTTCTAACGTCTTACGCAAACTTTGCTCAATACGCCATTTTCGGATATTCTCATGATGCCCACTCATTAACACATCTGGAACTTTCATACCACGAAAATCATATGGGCGCGTATATTGTGGGAATTCCAAAAGCCCTGATGAAAAAGAATCATCTTGATGACTAGCTTCTTTTCCTAGGACATTAGGAATCAAACGAACCGTCGCATCAACAATCGTCATCGCAGCCAATTCTCCACCAGTCAAAACAAAATCGCCCAAAGAAATCTCATCGGTAACCAAGGTTTTAATGCGTTCATCATAGCCCTCATAATGCCCACAAATGAAAATTAGTTCATCTTCTTGTGCTAATTCTTCAGCGTAGCTTTGATCGAATTTACGCCCTGCTGGGTCCAAGAGAATCACACGTGGCTTTTTAGCGTCAATCTTATCAATGGTATCAAAAATCGGCTGTGCTCGCAAAAGCATTCCTTGACCGCCACCATATGGTTCATCATCAACATGACGAGCCTTCTCTGCATTCTCACGGAAATTATGATAGTTGATTTCCAACAGACCTTTTTCAGTAGCTTTACCAACAATCGAATGCTCAAGCGGTGAAAACATTTCTGGAAAGAGCGTTAGAATATCAATCTTCATCGTCAAGTCCTTCCAAAACGTCAACATCAATACGATTGCCAGCAACATCCACGTTAAGCACAACTGGTGGAATGTATGGAAGTAACAAATCACGTTTTCCTTTACGTTTCACTACCCAGACATCATTAGCACCAGGTTGCAAAATCTCCTTAACTTGACCAATCAAAACATCATTTTCATAAACATCAAGTCCAATGATTTCATGATAATAAAATTCACCATCATCAAGGTCAGATAAATTTTCCTCAGCAACTTTTAAAGTACAACCTTTGTATTTTTCGATATCATTAATATGATACATGCCTTTAAATTTAACAATATCAAAATTCTTTTGTTTACGGTGACTAGCAATCTCAACTTCAATAATAAAACGGTCTTTATCATCAAAAATCGCTAATTTTGAACCCTTTTTAAAGCGTTCTTCTGTAAAATCCGTCACAGACAACACGCGCATCTCACCTTGGAGACCTTGTGTGTTGACAATTTTTCCAACATTAAAATAATTCATGTTTACTCCACTTAACTTAGTCTTTACCATTGTACCATGATAGCAATGAAAAAACCAGCTGCGCTCTGCAACTGGTCAAGATAGTCCGTACGGGATTCGAACCCGTGTTACCGCCGTGAAAAGGCGGTGTCTTAACCCCTTGACCAACGGACCAAAATCAATGTATAAAACCAATGAGGTTTACTGGGGTAGCTGGATTCGAACCAACGCATGAGGGAGTCAAAGTCCCTTGCCTTACCGCTTGGCTATACCCCAAAACAACAAGATATATTCTATCGTAGATTTGACTCTCTGTCAATACATTTTTTAAATTTTTTTGAAAAAATTTTGATTACCAACGTTTTGAAAGTACTAAAGCTAACGTTTAAATCGCATTAGTCAGCATTCAAAACGTATAATGATGATTTGCAATCTCAGATTTTCTAATAACAAGTTCCAATAAATATGACACTTCTCCCCCCAAAAAACAAGAAAAAGAGTAGTAAATCACTACTCTTCTCCCTTTTCATCAATAACGAGTCTCACTTTTTTACCTTGAGTTGGTACCGAATAGACAATCGACCTTATCGCTGTAATGGTACGACCCTTTTTACCGATAACACGACCAATGTCCTGTGCATCCAAATCAAGATGATATTCTAAAAACTCAGGTGTATCTTCAATTTTAATGGTAAGATTATCTGGTTGTGAAATCAAAGGCTTCACAATAGCGATAATAAGATTTTCAATGGTATCCATAGGCTTTCTTCTTAGTGTACTCTATTATTTTGAGAATTTTGATTCGTGGAATTTTTTCATAACACCTTCACGTGAAAGGATATTACGAACTGTATCAGAAGGTTGTGCACCTTTTGACAACCATTCAAGAACACGATCTTCTTTCAAAGTTACTTGGTTTTCTTCAACAAGTGGGTTGTAAGTACCAACTGTTTCGATGAAACGACCATCACGTGGAGCACGTGAATCAGCTACGTTGATACGGTAGAAAGGTTTTTTCTTAGAACCCATACGAGTTAAACGGATTTTTACTGCCATTAGTATAAAGTCTCTTTTCTATATTTTTTTGTTTTGGTTAATAGCTCTGCTACTAACTAACTTAACTTATTATATCATAAAAAGATAAGGTGTCAAGTTTTTTTCTTGACACGAATGTGTCTAATTTTTTGAGAATAATCAGTATGTCTATAAAATCAAGAGATTTTCCTATTAATTTTTCAAAAAAATACCGAAACAAAGGTTTCCTTGCTTCAGTCTTGATTTTATTGACTTTTCGTGTTACAATAATTCTAGACTGATTAAGCAAAGTGTAGATTTGTCTTAATCGGTGGAGCAGAAGCGGACAACTTCTGCTCCTTTTTTGATTTTCTATAATTATATTATAACAAAATATTCAGAAAAATGCAAAGAAAAGTAGCATAAAAAAGCTAAAAAATAGAACTTTTTTTAGTGACTTTATATAGTAAAAAGTTTATCTGATTGAAATTTTTTGAATAGTTCTCTTTCATTAAAGTCCATAAATCTTCCCTGTTTATCCTATAACGCCAAAAAGCCAGTAGAAATTCTACTAGCTAAAAAAAGTGTAGTTATCTAAATTATAATGATAGTCCTTTGTTTGTTGCTTGTTTCTTAGAACTATCTTCAATAATTTTGCTTTTCTTCTTGATAGTGTCCCTATCTTTACTATCATTTATTTTGCCTTCAAATCCTTTATTTTTAAAGTAATTTGTATAAAATTTTTGCTCGCTAACAAAATAATCAATTAAGGGTTGATGATTATCATAAACTTGAAATTGTTCTAGTGCATTATAATAGTCTGCTTTTCTAGTATCATCTATAATAAAAGGCGTAATGCCTTCTTTTAGACACTCTTTATACAGAAGCAAGCGTCCTACACGACCATTACCATCAGCAAACGGATGAATTTGTTCAAAACGTGCATGGAAAGATGCTAGGTAAGATAGGTCTTTTTCTTTTTTGAAATTATACCCTAAAAGAAGTGAATACATTTCCTCTTCAACCTGGTCAACAGCCGCTGTAGCAATCTGTCCTACTTCATTTTCAAACACCTTATAACGTCCAACTGGTGCATATTCATTATATTCTGAACTTGTTCCAGACTTTAAAATGCTATGTAGTTTTTTAACATAATCTTCTGTTAGTTGCTCATCAACTGTATCAATAATATAATCAAAACATTTAAAATGATTAGTAGTTTCAACTAAGTCATCAATTTTGATACCTGTTCCACCAATATTTGCGATTGTTTTTGTTTCATAAATGAAACTCGTTTGCTCTTCAGTTAAACGACTGCCTTCAATTTTATTTGAATTATAAGCAAAACGCTTTTGGGTAATATCATAAATACCACCATGAACCCTGCCATCTCGTTCAACTTTAAGTCTTGTAATTAAATCCATGATTATTCTCCTTTAATGGGCAGTATATTCATATTTATAACATTCAATATAAACATATGTGTAAATGCATTTACAATTATATACATATTTATATATACAATCATAAATACAACGATATTTATAAGTCAAAATTTTTAAAATAATCATTTAGAAACGATGATGCAGATCGATAACCACGAGAATGAGCAATTTGTGTAATTTTTTCTCGTACAGATGGTTGTAACGAAAACATAAATTGTTTAGTTCTTTCAAACTCAAAATTTGAATTGTGACTTTGAGTTGTTGCTGCTTCAGTAGCTTTTAAAAGGTTGCTAATTTTTTCTTGATTATTATCAAATGCCATATTTTCTCCCATCTTTTCAGTATATTTATATTTACAAATATAAATATAAATACAATCATCAATATCAATATATTTATACTGCTATTTTATCAGTAATTTCTTTAAAAGTACAGTCAATACTATCAAAGAATTTTCTGTGCTTTTGATAAAGTGCTTTATCTTGTTTCATTTCTGAAAGAGAAATCTTATCTAAAGTTGAACGATTGAATAATTCTTTATAAGGGATAGTTGATAAAACATTATCGTTATCTTGAAGTTGCTTTACAAGTTCTCTCGAAGAATTAGTGTTATGCTTTATCATATTACCTAAGAAATATAAATCAGCTGTAACATAGCTTTTACGAGTTTTAAAATCAAATGTTTCTGCTTTAAATTCTTCTAGACGTTCTTTAATATTGAATGTTGCAGAATACCCAAATTTTGACGGAACAACAGGACTTAAAACAGCATGACTTACTACAACAGCGTTACGTGTTGCTGTTGAAAAATCGGGATGACAATCAATCAAAATAAAATCATATTTGCCAAGATTCTTAGATTCATAATTGTCTTCTAACCACATGTACAATAGCATATCTTTATAATTTTTGGTTTCAAGCTCTTTTTCTAGACTATCTAATCGAATATAACCTGCTATTAAATCAATGTTATCTTTAAGATGATGAATATTAACGTCTCCTTTTCGTTTAAAGATATTAGCGACTGTATTCTCACTTTCAAAGACATCATACGTTTGAGTTAGATTACATTGATGATCTAAATCAATCAAAATAGTTTCTATCAAACTTTGTAAGTCTTCTAAATTCCTTGAACTTACCACATCAAATTTTACCTGCATACTTGTCATTTATCACACCTCATTTCATTTTCTAAATATATTATAGCACTTTTATATATAATTGTAAATATATTTATATA